>Ga0208373_1002979_pt1 | contig 17435 bp, 11 predicted proteins | sample RifOxyC2_FD_184036 | JGI IMG/M metagenome (GOLD analysis project Ga0208373, IMG submission 184036) | Soil microbial communities from Rifle, Colorado - Rifle Oxygen_injection C2 (SPAdes) | ecosystem: Environmental > Terrestrial > Deep subsurface > Rock core/Sediment | place: Rifle, Colorado... | reverse complement strand
CATTAGTATTACTATCATCACACTCTTCACCCGAGTCAATCACGCCATCGCCACAAATTGCTACGCCAACGCAAACATCATTTAAAGTACCAGGGGTACCCAAATCACCAGTAACAAACACACTAGTTGACTCACACCAATTTGCACCGTCATTATTATTAAGCGACGGATTAGCCAAACTCATTGACGCACCAGTTGGATCAGGAAAATTCGGCCCGCCATCATACTCTACTCGGTCAATCTCAACGCCATCGCAAGTCAAGATAACTTCATCATCACTATTGCCCAACACCCAGGCCGTAGGATATTCATAATCAACGATAAGTCCCCCATTAGTCGCCAAATTATCATTGGCAGATAATATTACATAGCCGTACGCCGACACGACTAGCGTCCCGCTTATTGTATGGGTATTTACACCCGCGTCATTAATGACACAGCCACCAACATCAATCTCCCGATCAGTTGTGTTATAAAGCTCAAACCATTCACCTAAAACATCAGTCAGTGCATTAGGATTTTGCATTATTTCATTAATCACAATTTCACCCGGACTAAGAACTAATCCATCAGTTTCATCTGTATCAGTCGGATCGTAACTACTAGGATTATTAAGGTCATTGTCTGCGTGACACCCAGGATCATCGGCGTCAATCAGCTGATCATCATCATCGTCTAGACCATTATTACAAGCCGGATTAATCTCACACCCGCTGGAGCAATAAGTATTGTCACCATTGAGACCGCCATCATCACACGCTTCACCATCATCAATCACGCCATCGCCACAATCTGTCGCTTCAAGCTGACAAGTGGCGGAACAGTTATCGCCGTCATCAGTGTTGCCATCATCACACGCCTCGCCATAATTATCATCTAAAATATCATTACCACAAGCTGGCAAATAATTAGCAAAATCAATGCCAGTCACATTTTGTCCGTATGACAGACTAATATCATATTGATTAATTACCGGATAAGTCTGAACAAATGGCTGTTGGCTCAAATTTTCCGCTTCTATAATCATGTAATCATCGGTCAAAAGTCCGGCAAAAACATAACAACCATCTACATCAGTCGTTTGATTAATCGGACCATTATTGCCGCCGGTCAAAGTGACATCCCAACCAGCGAGAGTCGCCTCGCCTTCGTCAATCACACCATTGTTATTTATATCACTATATTTACAACCGGCAATTGAGCCATATTGACACACTTCCCAAGCAATTTGATTATAAATATTTTCTAGATCACTCTGAGTCGGCGCATGATAATATTGAGCATTGGTAATTGTGGCAATATTTTGAAGCATCGTTTCATTAATATCGCCATCACTCCCCAAACCAATGGTAAAAATCTTGTAATCCAAAGCCGCCGCTTCAGCCGCTTTAGCTTCGGCATAAGCCACATCCAGCGGATTTTCATCCGAACCATTGCCATTTGGCTTATTAGCCTTACCATCAGTCAAAAGAATCATGGTCTTGACCGCTTGAGGATTACCCCGGACAGATCCTAATTCACCAGTGCCAGTGCCAATGGCATCACCGATATTGGTCGCGCCACTGGGAATCAAACCATTAATTGCAGATTTAGTCGCCGTGTGGTCATTAGACAATGCTTTGGCCAAATTGGCGCCATCACTGAAAAAAGCAATTGCTGACTGGTCACTGGCGCCCATATTGTCAATAAAAGAATTGGCCGCTGACTTGGCTGATTCAATCTTATTGGGGACGGTTTCAGTATAGGTTGATGGGCGACCTTCTTGTGGCGAACCTTTTTCATCACACCATTCTTGAGTAACATCGTTTTCCGTGTGATTTACCCATTGAAGACTTTGTCCGACCCATTCCAATTCCTGCCAATCACACCGGCTCGGACTGCCGCCATCAGCCATACTGCCTGACACATCCATAAGTAATACGACATCAGTGGCAACCTCGCACATATCCTCGGCTTTGGCTGTGTCACCTAAACCAAAAAACACATTTAGATAAGAGGTGGTGCCAATTAAGCCCAAAAACGCCACAAAGAAAATTATGCCTAGTACCGCCTTTAGCGCCCTCTTCTTTTTCTTGAGCATATAATTTTATGATAAATAATTATCTCTAGCTGAATTTGACGGCCTTTTATAACACGCTACCGGGTCTTTTTCCGCGCCAGACTAGTAGTCCGGCCGCCGCGGCAAAAATTACCAACGCGCCAAAAACCAGCGCCCACTTGATGCCAGCGCCAAAATCCATCGCACCCAATACTCGGCCTGAATAATCAACCGAAAAAGTAAAATCTTTGACTAAAATTTCTTCACCATTATGTAAAAATGTTAATTCAGCGATATACTTGCCCCGATTCAAGCCACTAGTGGCAATCTCAAGCGCTGGAATCTCATGCTGGGATGATGGTCGGACTGACGGCTCATCTTCCGGATAAGGGAATATTGAATTATAAACCGTCTGGTCACCCTGTCTAATTTTAAATTGGACTTGTGGCCGAAGACTGACATTGCTTTGATTGTCATAGATAAGACGAACGCTTAAGGCTTCATCTTTGACCATATCATATTTTGCCGGAATAACTGAAACCGCCAAATTAATAATTTCTTGGTCAGTGACGATGATTGTCACTTCTCGATCAATTTGTTGAGAAACATTAACTAATGATCCTTCTTGATCATTCACGCTTTGAGCTCCTTGGGCAACCCCGATATAGCCCTTGTATACACCGTTGGCAGTATCTTCTGGCACATTAAAAACCGCGACCACATTGGCGGTCTGGTTTTCAGCCGGAATAGAAATACTCTCAATTGGATTTTCCAAATCAGCCGGTTCATAAAATGTCACCCAAGTCGCAACCTCGCCTCGGGCGGACAAATCAATGTTCATTTGTTCCCCATCAGTGTTGATAATAATCATTTTTTGCTCAAACTCCTCGCCCCGCAGAGCATTATCCACTAAAATCGGCTCTGTGGTTTGGCCGACCGCCAAAACCGCCAGTGGAGAAACAATTAGCAAACAAGCAAAAATTCCAACCAAAATTTTAAATTTAGTCATATTTTTATTTTAAATTAATAGCTAAAACGATCTTTTATTAACTCAACCTTAATGCTTGCGCTAATATTTGTCAACATTTATTAAAATTTATTAAAATTTTATCAATAGGGTTTGATTATAAAATTAAACTGTCATAAATAATTCTCGGACAGGCCTAAAGCCAACTAGATTAGCTTGAGGCCTCTCCGGGGCGGAAAAACCGCCCCTGACAATTGCTAAAATAAAATTACTAATTACTAGGTAGGGTTGCAAACCAAATGAGATGCATAAACCGCGCCCAAAGTCATAGTACCAGTGTAAGTTTCACTGGTATGAGTTGGCGGGAACTTGGAAATGTCAATGGAGAAGTCAACTTCATCCAATTCTGACAAGTCCAAAGCGTCTTCTAAAGTGGTAGTCACTTCCGGATTATAAACCGCGTATTGAGCTGAACTGCCGACTCTGGCGTCATACTCAACATTCCAAAGTCCGTCAGTCTTGCCGAGTCCCATATCATTCTGCCAAACAGTCATATTCAACCGAGTGTTACCAACATTTCGCACTGATGCTTTGCCTTGATTTAACGCATTCCAAGTCAAGTCACCGCTGATAATCTTGTGGGTGTTAAGTCTGACATTGCCATAAGCTACTTGGTTGAAGTCAGTTTCAAAGGCAGTCACTGGCAAATAAGTGAAGTAATTCTCCAAAATGCCTTGAAGTCCATTGGCGTCTTGGCCGATTGCCCAGACTTTGTAATCGCCGGAAGGATCTTCATAGGAGATGTCTTTGGTACCGCAAAAAACAGCGGCGGTGTCTTTTTGTAATTCACCATCACTGGCGCAAATCTCGTCATAATCATAACCTTGGTTGAATACTGGCAGGTTATTGTTGTTGTTTCTGACAGTGTTGCAGAAAAGGGCAATTCCGTCGGCTTTGCTCAATTTGGATAAGCTGTCTTCCTGCATAAACTCGCCACAACCTTCACCGGACTGGTCAGGCAAAGCCACATGGCTGTCGCCCAAGGCAATACCGTCTGGATAAAACACATCAGCATACACATTAATAACATCAGCCAAGCCGTCCGGATCTGTGACTATCGCGCACATACCAATAGTCTTGTTCACTTGGAACATACCGGAAGGTAAGAGTTGAGCGCCAATATCAGTGGAAGCGTCTGTATAGAAATCAGCATTGGCTTCCCACTTAGCTTTGACAATTGGCGCGGCGCCACCGGTGGTGTCGCGATTGAGTCCAGTGTTGACATTAACGTTAGCTAAAACTGGAGCGATTGATAGCGCAAACAATGCCACCACCGCTACGGTGTAGATTAACTTTCTCATAGTTTTATTGTCGATTATTTATTATATTTATTAAGGTTTGGTTTATCTCTTTGATAAACGGGCGTGATGTGTTTGTTGTTTAAAACAACTCGACCTTTTAAACATAAACTTTTTGCCCTACCAAAAACCTTTCCCTTAATATCTCTTTCCCAAGAGTAATTGAGCTGGTCACAAAACCACCCTCAATAAAAAAACTCCGGCAATATAAAGGCGGAGTTAAAATATATCAATGAAATTAATTAAAATTTGACAATCGTCTAGATTGATAAAGCGAGTCTGAATTTTCATTATGGTATTCATTTTATTTTTGACTTTAATTTATTTGAACCAAAGAAATAAAAAAAGACAGACAAAAAAATCATTCCCCTCCTTCGGAAATGTATTACACTATCTTAACACTATTAATATATGCAAGCAAACAATATCTGTGGACAACTTGTTAATTACAAAATATAAATATATTAAGACATAAATTATTCAAATTTAGCAACATTTAGCAACAAAAAAGCTATTATTATGATAGTAATCCGGCTTCAAAACTTAAAATAACTGTTTAATTATCTTGATTACGCCGATTTGCCATCCGTTGCCAGAAATTTTCACTCACACTTTCCCCGTCTTCATCCACATAAATCACATTTTCAGTGTCTTGCTCGCTGATTTGCCATGGCTCATAAGCGTCGTCAGGTAGTTCTTTGATAAACTGCGACATTTGATTGATATTACCGGAGTTTAAACTAAACATTGGATAAGTCAAATAGAGCTGGTCTTGCGCTCTAGTCACCGCCACATAAAATAAGCGCCGTTCTTCTTCCATGCCAGTAGCAATATCATACGCCCGCGCATTGGGAAACTGGCCGTCAACCAGTCCAATCACAAACACTGCTTTCCACTCCAAACCCTTGGCCTGATGAATAGTGGAAAGCACGACTGCCTCCTCCGACCTGTCTTTATGATCGGCTATTTTGTCTCCTTTGAAACTCTCCCCCAAAGCCGTATCAGTCAAAAACTTCTCCCTTGACTCATAATTTTCAGCAAACAACGCTAACTGGGTCAAATCATCAATTCGATCTTGATAATTTTCAAACTTACTCTTGAGATATTCTCGGTAGCCGGAGCCGAGCACGGCGTCAATCATGGCCGAGATATCATTTTTGTCTATCACTAACAGCTTTTTCAAGATATTCCGGGCTTGGCCAAATCCGTATTCAGCTTTGGCTGACAGACCGACGCTACTCATCTGGACCACTTCTTTAATGTCTTGAGCGCCGGAAATCTTACGCCAAATACTACTGGCATTTACTTGACCAATACCGGCTTGTAAAAGCAGTATCCTCTGCCAGGATACTTCATCGTGAAAATTGGCTGTCACCTTCAAATATGAAATTACGTCTTTGATGTGAGCTTGCTCGAAAAACCGCAGACCGCCCCGCATCACATAAGGAATATTACGCTTATTAAGCTCCAGCTCCATTTCCAGCGACTGAAAATGAGCTCGAAACAATATTGCCATACCGCTTAACTCCACTCCCTCATCACGAGCCAAATCCAAAATCCGCTGACAGACAAAGTTTGCCTGCTGGCGACTGTCTTCAAGTGGCGCCAAAACCGGAATAATACCTGGTTTCTTGTTGGTGTGAAGTTCTTTTTTAAATTGATTACTATTGTAAGTGATGGACTGATTGGCTAGACGCAAAATCTCGGGCGTGGATCGATAATTGGTCTCTAGCTTAAATGTCTGACTCTTGGGATAAATCTTGGGAAAATCTAAAATATTACTGACATCAGCCCCGCGGAATGAATAAATACTCTGTGAATCATCCCCGACGACCAAAACATTTTGATCTTGCCCAGCCAGATGAGCAACAATCTCACCTTGGATATGATTGGTGTCTTGGTATTCATCGACTAAGATATATTTAAATCGTTTGGCTAATTTCTCTCTAATCTCTTGGCTTTCCAAAAGCAACCTATTCCACTCTGACAATAGATCGTCAAAATCCAAAGAATTAGCTTTCTTTTTCTTAGTTTGATAATTGTCAGCGACTGACATGATTAAATCAATATACTTCTCGTTGATTTGTGAGAACCTCTCACAAATCACCTCGGCCACTGGCTGTGACAAATTGATTGACAAGCTAATTATCTTATAAATCAAATCCGCTTTGGGGAAAGATTTATCTTTGGGAACAGCAATTGAGCTCAAACATGATTTGACTAGCGCCTTGGCGTCTTCAGCGTCAAGAATATTAAAATTTGAATCAATGCCAATGTGTTTGCCATACATCCTTAGGCATCGATTGCCAATATGATGGAAAGTTCCGCCCCACAGCCCTTTGGGCTTAAATTTTAAAATGAGTTCAATCCGACTCATCATCTCACGCGCCGCCTTGTTAGTGAAAGTGACTAGCAGAATCCTATTTGGCTTGACTCCCCGCTCAAGCAGATACGCGACTCGATAGACTAAAGTCCGCGTCTTACCACTGCCGGCGCCGGCCAACACCAAACACGGCCCCTCGGCGCCGACAACTGCCCGATACTGTTCGTCGTTCAATTCTGACTTATAGTCAATCTTGAAATCACTTGTCGGTTGAATATTTTTTATTGTGTATTGTTGCATTTATTTATCATAACGGAAAAATACCAAAATAACAAAACTCTTGAAAATAATTTCGTCTTTTGATATAATTTATAGTGTGCTCCACGCGCAGACAAGGAGGAAAAAATGAGTAACAATAAGGTCAGATATTATCTTTATCGCATTTATGCTCTTTTGAAATCAGGAAATATTGATGTCACTTTTCAACGATCAAGTCGATATCAAGGTCAGACTGATCAAATTACCACTATTTATCTCAGTCCTAATGATCGGATATTTCCCACTTTGATTCACGAATGTCTTCATTTTATTTATCCTGACTGGTCCGAAACCAATGTTTTGGTCGCCGAACGAATGATTTTTGCCAAATTAACTGAACAACAAATCAGAAATCTATTTCAAAGAATGGCTTACGCCATATATATCTCTGACCACCACTAAAACACCAGACAAAACTCTGGTGTTTTTTTTACCCCTCCCCGTTGAATAAAAATTCTTTCCAGAATTTTGACAACCAAGCTGTTTATTCAATGGGGTGAATAATAAAAAGACGCTATCGTGATGATAGCGTCTGTCTGTTAGTTTTCACAATTTTTGCCTCTGGACCAATCAACCAGATAGATAGCTTGAACCAATAGCCACTCAATGGCCATTAAAAATCCCATAATTAGAGCATCAATTTTGGCTATCAGCCGGACTGGCAATTGAGATAATTTTGTTTTTTTATTCCGCTCGGTTTTGACTTCCGGATCAGGATCCCACATCTGTCTTTCCTCCTGTGGTTGACGACACAAAGAACTCTGCTACTTTTCAACCCATATCATATTGTAGCATAAAATAAATATCCTGTCCAATGTCAAATAAAGACACATTTCTTGTCAATTTAACAAGACAAGCATATCTTATTAAACAAAAAAAACAAGAGGATTGACTCTTGTTTCAAGTGGTGGTAAATTATGAGTAAGGAGGTAAAGAAATGAGTACTATTGCCATTATCGTTGCTTATCTACTACTGATGTTTGGTAAAGCAGTAGAGTGGATCGTCGCCGTCATTGGCGGTGTTTTTGGCTAGCGAGCCAGCTCACTCAGCCCGACGCACAGTAATGCGTTAGGCTTTTTTATTTGAAAGTAATGGGTAACCAAAGCTGATCGTCATTTTCCGGTAGTCCTGATGGATTATCTTTTTCCAAGACGAGCCGCCCTTGGCCAGTGACTCCGGAAAATTCCAAATTGACGAAAAATGGCACAAAGTTTTCAGTCATCCACTCATCTTGGGCGGTGGCAATGCCGGTGACAATTAAATTGTTTTCAGCGTCATATAATCTCACTGGAAAACTGGCTTCAAAAAACCAATAACCTCTAGCTTCACCTGATATTGCAAGCGGACTAGACACTTCCTCGTTTGGCCGTGGTGAGCTGATACGAATTAAATTACCCTTTTCCAACTCATTGCCAATAGTTTCAGTAAATGTCTGGCCGTCTTGGGCACGGCATTGGCGCGGATAGCTTTCCATCACTATATTGCCGGCGACAACACACTCATTAAAATTTGTAATTGAACTGATTTGACCACAACCGGTCTCGGGCATTGGCGCGGACGGATTACCATGCTTCACCCACTGATTATCTTGGCAAATCCAAGTGTCTTCAGCGCCACCAAAGCCAAACCGCACAATCATAGCGCCAACCAAAAAGATTAAAACCGCAATCCCGATATAAATTATTTTTTTTTCAATCATATGTTTTTTTTAAAATGAAATTAATTTACCGATATAATAAGCCACAACAATCACCAATAACCCGAACACTAAATGTTCGACCACAACGTTTCAGTATGTGCGATGTTTTTCGTAATGAAACGGAGCAAAATATGGGAGAACGAAGTGCAACAAGCAAACCGCATATGCTGTATCATTCTACAATCAAAACTTCCTCGCCCATCATATCAATAATTTTGACGGCGATTTTTCGTTTCTTGTCTTTAATTTTAAATTCGTATCTCGCCTTCACAAAATCTTTTTTCTTTTCCGGCACATCTGAAATGCAAATATTGAATGTTTTGCCGTTGTAGTCGGCATCAATCAAGACCACATCAATTTGCGCGCGAAAATCGGTAATTTGTTCATCAAAAACTGTCCGGTCAAGATCAAGTCGTTTGAGAATGGTCGGTGAAAAATAATCCTTGATAATAATACTTGCTTTACCGTCTTTTTTGACGATTTCCGCGTCGACTTGCGCATGGTCAAAAGCCATAATGCCGTCTTTTTGAATATCGCGATAATCAATTCTATTCAGCGGTCGTAGTTTGTTATGGCGGGCGATTTCTTCGTCAATATCCAGCTCCGAACCGCTACAAATAATCAAAATATCCCGTTCCTCGTCTGTTCGCAAATCAAGCTCATTTTTAATAAGCTGTAAATCAAGTTTGGTCAGCGGTTTATTGAAATCAACAATTTTAACAAGCTTTTTGCCAAGCATGCCGTCAAAAAAGCTGTCGGTTTTTAATTTTTCAATGCCATATTTTTCAAAAACGACACGCCTAATTGTGTTATCATCTTGAAAATCATAATTGTTGACGCGATAGTGAAGAAACGACGAATAAAATTTAATTTCTTTTTTATCGTCTTTGAGTAATTTGGTTTGTTTGTTTTTGCCATCTTTTTCCTGCTCTTTAATTATTTTTTGCAGTCGTTTGGAAATAGTTTGAATCGCGCCTTTATTGAGATCACAGCCAATCCATCTTCTCCCTAGTTTTTCCGCTACTGCCATCGTTGTTCCACTTCCAGCAAAGCAATCTAAAACAATAGAATCAGGATTTGATGATGATTTAATTATTCGGTCGAGTAATACTTCTGGTTTTTGAGTAGGATAAAAAATATTTTCCGTAGATTTTGGATCAACAGTTTTTATATACCAAATACTTCCCAAAACTTCACCTTTAAAATCAACGATAACATCGTCTTTCTTTGGGGTTCTTTCGTTTTCATCAATAAATTTTTGGAGGTATGTGTTGAATCTGGAATCTTGAGCAGGATAATTATCCCCATAAATTTTGTCGTCTTTAATATAATCTGCCCACCTTTTATAATTTACGCTGTTTGAAAAATTTGCTTCATATAGCCTGTTGAATAATTTATTTTTGGATTTTGAATAAACATAAATATTATTGTGCCTATTTGGGAATTTATTATCCGGTTCAATCCATGATCCTTGATTCTCCCATATAATTTCGCTTACGAAATTTTCCTCCCCAAAAACTTCATCCAATAAAAACCGCAAGTGATGATTTTTATGCCAATCGCAATGCAAATAAATACTGCCCTGTTCACTCAATAATTCACGAAGCAAAATCAATCGTTCATACATAAACTGCAAATAGTTATCATTCGCCCAAATATCTGTATATTGCGTTTGTTCTATAATATTTTGTTCTTCACCGCTAATTTTTTTATCCGTGCCTCGCAATTCTACTTTTCGCACATAATCCGCTCCGCTATCAAACGGTGGATCAATGTAAATCAAATCAATTTTTCCGCGAAAGCCGTTGACAAGAAGGGTTGATAAAATTTCTTTATTATCGCCATGAAAAAGCAAATTGCTCCAATTTTTATCAAGTGCTTCAAAAGTTGGCGTTTCAATCGGTTTTGTTGTGCCAAAACTTTCACAAAGTTGCGCCGGATAGCTTTGCACCACTTCCAAAGGCTTTTTACCAACCCAATGAATCATGGCTCGGCCTTTTACTTTGGCTACTTTTTGCGTTGTGATATTATCTTTTTTCATAATAAATAATTTTTAATAATAAATTAACTCTTTACCCAGTTGTCAGTATTTTCAAACTTTCGCACCGAAATTGGCGAATCAGTATAAATAATTTCGTATTTAAAGCGATTTTCAGGAATAGCTTCCAGTTTTCTGATAGCTTTAACTTTTGATTGGACCTCAATGTCTTCTTCTTTTCCTTCGACTTTGATTTCTACAATTAAAAATGTCCCGTCTTTTTTGACGATTACGAAATCGGGGAAATAGTTGTGATATTTGCCATCAATTCCTTTGTATTGAAAATACATATCGGTTTGCGCCGTGTTGGTCAAACCGCCAGTAAAATAAATATCTTCAATTTCTTTGGTTTTGACTTGGAGTTGATTTAACATTTTTTCAAAAAAATCTTTTTCCGGCGCGGAGTCAAAATTGTATGGTGTATAGTGAAAACCTAACGCCTTTTTGTTTATGCCAGCAAAATCTTTTTCGTGTGCCAAGAGTTCATTATTATATCCAAAAGTTCCGGCTTTGTAGCGGATTGTGTGGCAATAAATGCCTTTTTCGTTTTTATCAAAAATCGGCTTATGATCTTCATCTTGAAATTTGATTAGCGCCAAGACCTCGGTAATTTTCTCCTTTATTGTTTTGTAATTTTGAGTTTGCTTTTCCACCTGCTGAAAAAGTTCCTGCAAGTGGCTTCGTGGCACTTCATTATCTTTATATAATTTTTTTAGTTCTTTCAGTAAAGAAAAATAATCAATATGGTAGTTTTTAGCTATTTTTTGCGTAGCAGTGTAGAGATCGTAAGTTTCAGTTGAAAAAATGATCTCATTTTCTTCACCGGTCGGCGAAATAATCGTGCCGGTACTCTCAAGTTTCGGTTCAAATATAGATTTAACGATTGTGTTATTTTTTGTATTCTGTGGTTTCGTCAGTTTTATCTCACTATTTTTTGTTTTATCTTGGACAATTTTATTTATAGTTCTGGTAATTTCCAAAATGGGATACTCTGTTTTTTTGATTTCCAAAATTTGTGTTTCTGTCTTTTGCTCCACCTTGTTAAGTTCGGACAGGCTAAGCGCAAAAGTTTCTTTGAGTTCTTTATCAAGCGTTCTTTGGTTCTTCGCTTCGATATAGATAGTCGCCGTCTGTTTGTTTTCCGGTATTTGTCGCAAACATCTGGTGGATGCCTGCAGGATGAAATTGTTGGAGCTGGTGAGCTCGCGAATAAGCGCGGTGGCAAAAAGCGATGGGCAATTCCATCCTTCCGTGCCTTTTCCAATCAGTAAAATTATTCTTTTTTGATTATCAGGATCATTAAGTCGATTAAATTCGTCAATTTCTTTTTGGCTGGATTTTTGGGTATTGGTAAGAATAATTGTTGTGTTTTGTTTGTGATTGGCGAGCGCTTTTTCAATTAGCGGTTTTGAGCCGTCTAAATGTTCTTGACTTGCAAAATAAAAAGCAATTTTTGCCTTGGCTCCATTGGCTAATTTGGTTTTGCCATATTTTTCAAAAAAATTTTTGATAATATCGTTGATAACTTCTTCCGGCTTCTCGTCTTTAAAATCATACGCAATGATCCCGTTGCGCAAACTTTTTAGAATATTATCGGCAATGCCTTGCTGCAAGCTATACCAAAAAATAACATCTTTAATCGCTTGCTTTTTGTAATAAGGCGTGCCGGTGGTATTCACCACGCAAACAAGATTTGTTTCGCTATGCAGATGATTAATTGTGCTTCGCACTCTTTTTAATTCATCGCCAAGTTTGTTGCCATAAGTGTGATGCGCTTCATCTGAAAAAATACCAAGATGTGTTAGGCTGGAAATTTTGTTAAGGCGAGCATTTGATAAAAGATTTTCCTGCTTTTCCAGTTCTTCAAATTCAATCTGGGTTTGTCCTTTTCTTTTCGCCATTTTTTTGAGAGCGATTTTTTCGGTATTGGTAACAACGAGATTGTAGGAGCTGTTATCTTGTACCGGAATACTTTTCTCGCCGTTTCTCGTATAAACCATTTTTACATTTGCCATGAATGACTTGTAAAATCTGGACGGCAGTATTTTTTCAAACGGCATATCGGAAATTTCGCGCAGGGATTCAATGATGGTGGTTCCCGGAGCGAAGACAAGAGCATTTTTCATAAAATTTTCTTCTGGATATTCAATGCTCATTGAAAATTCCGTGGCGATGATAGAGCCAATCAAAACGGTTTTTCCCGCACCCATTGCCAAAGCCAAAATATAACTTGGATAATTCAAGTTGATTGATTCGTGCAAAGAATCCAGTTGCAGGGATTTGGCGAATTTTGTATCAGTTTTGATCTTCTCAAATGGATCTTCGCCGTCAATCAGCATATTTGTAATTATGTCGTTTTTTACTACACCCAAAGCAGTGAGAAGATCGCTATTTCTTGGAAAATAATTTTTGTATAACTCTAACAATCTTGGCGTTTTTAAAATAATCCTTATATACCAATACACTTCAAGCGCATTGAATTGAGCTTCTCTTAAATAGCGTAGTTGTCCATTTTCATCCTTGCTCCAAGCTAAAATTTCAGAAATAGCTGAAAATTGATCATCAGTAGTATAGCCATTTTCACGCCATTTTTTAGCATCTGTCTGCAGTTGTTCAAAAATGTTTTGCATAGTTTATTTCAGGTTTATCAAGTTTTATTGTATCCGTTTTCCCATTATAAATAAATTGTTTTCAGAGCGGAGCGGAGAAAACACCTTCCCAAAATGGTAATTACCGCTGAAGTCAGGCCGAAATTCAGGCCAGCTTTGATTGATTTGGTTATATTAATTTAAAACCCAAATTGAATAATTCAAAATTGTGGCAAAGCTCACCCAAAGAATATACGGGATAAGCAAAATCCCAGCCCATTTTTCCAATCGCCAAAAATAGACAATTAAATACAAAATTATCAGCCATAGCATAATAATATCAATCAAGGCCAAAGCAGGATTGTGCCAGCCAAAAAACAAAATTGACCATAAGGCGTTTAAAGCCAGATGGACGGTAAAAATAATGACCGGATAGGTGATAATTTTTTCTCGCTTTTGCCAAACTATGAAGAGAGCGGTCGTCATCATCAAATAAAGTAAAATCCAGACCGGACCAAAAATCCAACTGGGCGGATTAAAACCTGGCTTGACCAGCTCACCATACCAACTGCCAATTGCCGGCGTTGTAAAATACGAGCCGAGCCCGGCCGCCCCGAACACTAAGGCAAAAGACAAAATTAGCTTAAACCAATTTATTTTTTTCATTTTATTAATCACTATTCGCTTATTTTTTATTTTGCTTTCAGCCACTTTCAGTCATAAGATTAAAAACACGATTGACCCTTCATAACATCCAAAATACTGGGGGCAGTTCCGCCAATAATCTCATCCACTCGTTTGTCACCCAAAACCGCTCTAAAACAGGTCTCCATCTCCGGCGAAATAGATGTTGGCAAAGTGCTGGGATCAATATTCATATCACGCAATGTATTTTCTTGATCAGCAGTCAAAAGCGGATGATTATAATCAGTAAAGCCAGCCGATAATTGTATATTGCCCCCTAAGAAAATTTCAGTCAAAACTCCTTTGACGACTAAATCTTTGACACTAAACGGATTAGCATACCAAATTACAGCTGTCACAATCCCCGTCCAAATGATAATTGTTAAAATCACCGTAATAATGATAATTAGAAATGTTTTCATAGAAAATTATTTATCTTTTTTTAAACTTAAGTGAGATAGAATTGACACAATGCCGAAGGTTTTTAGCGGTGTGGCCCTCGCCTTCAAACACATGGCCTAAGTGTGCCCCGCACTTGGCACATTCTATCTCCACCCTGACTCCGTCGCCGTCAGGCAGTCGCCTAATCGCGCCGGCAATCTCATCATCAAAGCTAGGCCAGCCACACTTGGCGTCAAACTTGTCGTCAGATTTAAATAGCTCGGCTCCGCACCGCTTACAAACATATACACCATCATCATAATTATCATTGTACTCGCCAGAAAACGGCTCTTCTGTGCCACGACCCACAATCACTTCCTCTTCTTCGGATGTTAATTTGTTTTGTGCCATACAATTACTTCTACTTATATTATATCTCTATTTTCACTATTCTACCATCCGCCCATTCGCGCCTGCCCCGTAGTAAATGAAGTTCTACTACCGGGGCGAATGGTTCCATAGATAAAATTGCATCTCAAAATATTTGTAATTTATTTTCGTCAAGACAAATTCAGAAACAATCTTGCCAGCCGTATCTCTTTATAAGAAAAAGACTCACCGAGCAATTCTCGTACCGGCGCCAGTGACATATCTTTACATTCATTAAATGCTTCTGCAATCTTTATGAATCGCTCCTGTTCAGGCTTCAGATGTTCCAAGTCAAGCTTGTCACCCCGAGCCAACAGCTTTTCCAAATGGCTGATAATCGTGCTATCAGTCATACCTCGGCGATTGGCAATTTCAGTGACTGACAATTTCTTGGCCAATAGTCCCTTGGTCTCCAGATATGTCGCTCCTGATACCTTCTTGGGCTTCTTCATCTTCCTTTCTCCCACCGCCGGCGCAATAGAATCCAAATATAATTTTTGCTTTTTTATAATTTCTTCAGGACCGAGCGAGCTGATATTAAATTTGGCTGACTCTGACAACCTAATTAATTCCTGATTAAATGCAATAACATCATCATCCACCCGAAGCGCCATCTCATTGATGCCCATCAACTTAATGCCGGCAAGCGTCCGCACGCGAGACAAAGCGACATAGCCCATGCCCCGTTCAAATGACTTGCTCAAGTCTATCTCGGCCGCATCAAGACTCATGCCCTGACTCTTGTGGACCGTAATCGCCCAAGCCAGACGAAGCGGGATTTGGACAATCTCCGCCTTCACTGATCCCTCGTCTTCCATCACCCAGCTCATTGGCGCTGCCACAATCTGTCGGCCTGAAATCGTCTGGACAATCGGAAAGCCCTCTTCATCAAAATCAACCACCTCGCCCAAAGTGCCATTGACATAGCTCTGCTCAAAATTATTCTTCACAAACATCACCTTGGCTCCCTTTTTCAAATATAATTTCTCCGGCGCCAGACAGCCCTTTTTAAGCGTATCAGCCAGTACGCTTTTGCCGCGATTGCGCATAGTATAGAGATTGGTCGTACCGGCGATGGCCTGAAGCTCCCGATTATTAATACCATCAACATCAACATTGTGAGTATATAGCTTAGTCGTGCCGGACGAATTATCCGACGACTGGCCGCATCTCGCCTTGAGGAGACTTAAATCTTTGTCGCCACACTCATTGGCTCGCATGTTGGAGAGTATTTCAAGCAACTCTGGATCCTCTTGACGATGTTGCTCATCTAAATAACAAATTTCCAAATCCATATTGTGCCAAATCTCCGAGTGATTGACAAACTGTGATTTATCAAGACCATGGCTGACAGGTGGTAACTGAAAAAAATCACCGCACATCACAACTTGGATACCGCCAAACGGCAAATCAACACCCTTAAATTCCCGACAAATGCGATCCACTAAATCAAGCTGAAAGGAGTGAAGCATAGAAATCTCATCAATAATCAATACTTTGGTGACGCCAAACCGCTTCACTAAGTGGCGCTTCTTGAGCAACTCGCGCAAGTCTTTGGCTGACAAATGATCTTTAATGCCTAGTCCGGACCAGGAATGAATGGTGACACCATTCATGTGGGTGGCGGCAATGCCAGTGGAGGCAGTCACGCCGACCTCCGCGCCCTTATCTTTCAAATATTTAATATATTGATTAAGTAGATATGTCTTGCCACTGCCGGCCGCGCCAGTGAGATACACATTTCGACCGAGCTTTAAAATGTCGAGAGCTGTTTTCTGATCCATAGAATTTATGTTTGTTTGTTTGTTTACTTAACTTTCACTATTTGTTTCATTATACCCTGACTCAAAACCCGTGTCAACAAAAAATATCCACCGAGGATATTTATTTGTTTGTATAATCATTTTGCCATTTGCCTATTTACCACAGCTCATCGCTTATCCAGCCTCTCGGGAGAGGGTATGGCGAAAGGCGAAGTAAACGCGAATTAAAGACTGATTCCGTAGAGATTTATTATTTTTCCACCTTGCTCACTGCTTCACGATAGCGACAATAGTCGCAGTCGAGGCTAGCAGGCGGCGTGGTGTTCCCCTTCAAACAAGCGTGGGCGTCAATAATTGCCTGTTCTACCCATGAGTCGTCGCCTTCGTAAGCGATTAATGTAATATCAAATTCTAGCTTGGCGTCAAATGCTTCTTTGTCTGTCCGGCCGTTGCAATACACAAAGTAGCCCGTGTTAGAAACATTAAGACCATTCTGCCTTAGTAGCCATTGGTACACTTCCATCTGTCGTTTGTAGCCAATCTGCCAATCTTGATCAAGCTCATTAATTTCCTCGTCTTTGGAAGTGGCTTTATAATCCACGACAATATACCTTAAATCCTTCTTCACCTTGTCTGAAGGAGAGGATTGAGAGGGGGTCTCAATCCAAAGATCGTCAATCGCGCCGGTGATGGTCAGACCGGTTTTGGGATGGTCATAGCGAATGCCCTTGAAATTCTCTCGCCAAATATTCAAATCCTTATGAGCGACTGGCTTGGCGTTCACGCCATACTTCTTTATCAATGGATGAGCTTGGTCCTTGGCGCGGTGAATATCAAATTCTTTCTTG
>Ga0208373_1002973_pt1 | contig 17468 bp, 11 predicted proteins | sample RifOxyC2_FD_184036 | JGI IMG/M metagenome (GOLD analysis project Ga0208373, IMG submission 184036) | Soil microbial communities from Rifle, Colorado - Rifle Oxygen_injection C2 (SPAdes) | ecosystem: Environmental > Terrestrial > Deep subsurface > Rock core/Sediment | place: Rifle, Colorado... | reverse complement strand
TTGGCTGAACGCCTGTCCGCTTTGGTGCATGTGCCCGAACAATTTGTAACACACTTTCAGGAATTGCTAAACCGTATGTTGCCAGCACTTCAACCGTTTTGGTCGGATGTTGCTCTTTATACTCTCCACTATAATCAATATCATGAATTAAACCAGCAAGTGTCCATGCATCACGCGATGGTTCATCAACACTCAATTGTCCTTGCTGTTGCACATAATCATATAACCCACCCATACATGCTTCTAATGCAAGAGAATGTTTAAAAATCTTAGGTTCTACTTGTGTTTTTACTGCTTGTAAAAAGGATTCTCTATTATAGCTCATATATATACTGTAACAATACATACACTTTCATGCAAGAAAAATACCTGAAAAAAACCCAAAAGAATTTGGGTAAGCCTATTGACAATAAAATATTTTGGGTATATATTCATAATAGATAGCGCAAAAAGTTGAAGCTATCTATAAAAATAAAGAAAGGAGGTGCAAAATTATGCCAAAATTAGATAGAACTGGTCCAATGGGACAAGGCTCAAGAACTGGTCGCGGTTTCGGTTCTTGTGGGGGAAAAATGAAACAAGGCTGGGGTTGCCACAATGGTTATAGTTGCGGTTTGAGAAGATGTATTTCTCCCAAAAACGAACTAGTCGCTTTGGAAGATCAAGAAAAAATGCTTGAAGAAGAATTAAGAGCAATTAAAGAAGAAAAAGAAGCTTTAAAAAATCAGTAAAAATAAAAGAAGGCACAGGAACCGACCTCTTTATAAAAAGGGGTCGGATGACCTTCTTTCAAAAATAATTTATCATAAAATAGAAGAAGTATCAATCGTATGCCAAGACCAAGACTTTGCAGAAAAATAGAATTTAATCCAAATATAACTTATTTCAAACCTCAGGGTGTGCCAATGAAAAATCTTGAAATTGTAGAACTCACTACAGAGGAAATTGAAGCCTATCGCTTACGTCATATGAACGATTTAGAACAAAAACAAGCGGCCGATAAAATGCACACTTCACAAAGCACATACCAGAGAATTTTATATGTTGCTTATAAAAAAATCGCTGACGCTTTAATCAACGGAAAAGCTATTAAAATTATTAAATAATCAGCAAAAAAAATCATGCCGAGGCGCTTTGCGCCGAGGCTGTTTCTTACGATTTTACAAAAAGTGAAAATTGGCGGAGGGTGTGGGATTCCTGCTCACCCGTCGCGGTCGACCACAAGTGGTTCCCGACCGCTCCTCCTTCGCAGCCTGGGTTCCTCGCCATGTGCCACAGGCACCTGTCTCGGATACCCTTCGAATCCCTCTTCCATTCTCCATATAAAAAATCGACCCCTTGCAGGGATCAATTTTTTATATGCGGAGGGTGTGGGATTCGAACCCACGTGAGAGTGAACTCACCTGCACTCCAAGCAGGCGCCATGGACCAACTAGGCGAACCCTCCAGAAAGAGTAAAATGGGTCTGTACTCAGAGTCCATTTACTCTACAGAATTTTTAAAAAATATTCAACCGCAGTTGAAAACAGGCTACAATACAGGCTTTTTCTATTCCATTTTCCCGATTTCCACCATTGTTTTGATAACCGTATCTGGATTTAACGAAATGGAATCAATGCCTTCTTTTACCAAAAACTCCGCAAAATCCACAAAATCAGAAGGTGCTTGTCCGCAAATACCCACTTTTCGTTTTGCATGATGAGCTTTCTGAATAACCTGACGAATCAGTTCTTTAACCGCTTCGTTTCTTTCATCATACACATGCGCAACTTTTGCAGAGTCACGATCTACACCGAGCGTAAGCTGAGTGAGATCATTAGAACCAATAGAAAATCCATCAAAAATTTTAGAAAATTGCTCAGCCAAAATGACGTTGGAAGGGATTTCACACATCATATATACTTCAAGATTGTTTTTCCCGCGCACAAGTCCATGCCGTCGCATTTGGGCAAGAACTTCTACTCCTTCTTCTACTGTACGACAAAACGGTACCATAATTTTTACATTAACTAAACCCATAACGTCACGTACTTTTTTAAATGCTTTGCATTCCAGCTCAAAACCGTCTTTATATTCTGGATCATAATAACGAGATGCACCCCTCCATCCGATCATAGGATTTTCTTCTTTTGGTTCAAAATATTGTCCGCCTATAAGCGAAAAATATTCATTTGTTTTAAAATCAGAAAGACGCACAATCACATCTTTTGGATAAAACGCAGCAGCTATTTGACCAATGCCTTCTGCAAGTTTTTCCACAAAAAACGCTTCTTTATCTGCATATCCTTGCGTCATTTCAGTAATTTTCTTTTTGGTTTCACGATCCTTTACTTTTTCAAAACATCGCAATGCCATTGGATGAATTTTGATGTATTCCATAATAATAAATTCTTCCCGTGCAAGCCCTACCCCATCATTTGGAATAAAAGAAAGATCAAATGCTTGTTCTGGATTGCCCACGTTCATCATGATATTTATTTTTGTTTTTTTGAGTGCTTTCAAATCAGTTCTTTTAATAGTGAAATTCAATAATCCTTCATACACATTTCCTTTCTCACCTTCTGCACAACTCACTGTTACTGCACGTCCATCGCGAATAACGCGAGTTGCATCCCCTGTCCCCACTAAGCACGGAATGCCAAGTTCACGGCTCACAATCGCCGCATGAGAAGTGCGTCCACCACTGTTTGTAACAATAGCACCTGCAATTTTCATAATCGGCTCCCAATCAGGGTCAGTCATTTCTGTTACCAATACTTCGCCTTTCTTAAACTGAGCGATTTTCTCCACATCTTTAATAACGTTCGCTTTTCCTTGACCAATTTTGCCACCAACAGCCGAACCACGACACAAAACTTTTGCTTTTCCTTTTAAAATATATTCTTCTAATACTCTTCGATCTTTTTGTGATTGAACAGTTTCTGGACGTGCCTGAACAATATATAATTCCTGTGTTTGGCCATCTTTTGCCCATTCAATATCCATCGGCTTCTTATAATGGTCTTCAATTTTTATTCCCCAACGGGCTAAATTCAACACTTCAGTATCAGTGAGGCAGAATTTTTTACGATCTTCCAACGGCACAACAACATTCTGAGTAGAAGAATTGCCTCCCACGCTGTAAATGAGTTTATTTTCCTTACTTCCCAATTTTCTTCCCACAATTGATTTGAAACCATCTCGCAATGTGGGTTTGTGAACAATGAATTCATCTGGATTCACTTTTCCTTTTACAATATTTTCCCCTAACCCCCACGATGCATTGATCACAATTGCATCTTCAAAACCTGATTCTGTATCAATCGTAAACATCACACCGCTTGATGCTTCATCTGAACGAACCATTTTCTGTACCCCAACCGAAAGAGCAATAGCAAAATGATCAAAACCTTTATCTACTCGATACGAAATTGCTCGGTCGGTAAAAAGCGAAGCAAAACATTTTTTTATGGATTCCAACAGTTGATATTCACCAATCACATTGAGATATGATTCTTGTTGGCCGGCAAACGACGCATCTACCAGATCCTCGGCAGTAGCACTCGAACGAACCGCCACATCTACACCGCCGGTCAAATTGTTCATAGTATTTTTTTTACTTCGTGCATTGTGAGAACCCTTGTGCCGAATATATCCATTCGATAATTGAGCATAATTTTCAACAATTTCATTACGCAAATCTTCAGGAAATTGAGCTAACAGTATCGCTTGACGAATTTGATATCCACGTTTTGCTAAATTAGCAATATTGCCTGTATCCAACCCATGAAGAACTTCTTGAATTTTTTCTGATAAATTATTTTCAGCAATAAAATATTGATATGCTGCTGAAGTAATGGCAAAACCATTCGGCACACGAATTCCTTTCGCACGTAAATTAGAATACATTTCGCCTAGTGAGGCATTTTTTCCGCCCACGTATTCAATGTCGGCAATTCCGATTTCGTTAAACCAAAGAATAAATTGATTTTTTTTGATGGTGCTTTTTTTGGGCATAAGATTTATGTTGTATAATTTATTTCACTTCTTCCACTTTTACTAAGCTCATGTGTTCTTTGCCAATATTTGGTCTTCCTGCGACGATAATTATTTTGTCTTTTTTCTTAATCGCCTTGTTCTGCTTGAGCGTTTCTACCGACCGATCAATCAGCTCATCCAAAGATTTACATGCCGGTAAAATGTAACTTTCCACACCCCATACCAAACTTAATTGATAATGAGTTTTAGCATTATTCGTCATCACATACACTGCATTTTCTGGTCTGTGTCGCGCGATCATTCGAGCAGTAAAACCGCTGACGCTTGCAACCACAATGGCTTTGGCTTTCATATCTTTTGAAAGTTCGTGAGCCGCGTGTGCAATTGAAGCAGAGATAGAAGTTTCTTTATCACCCAAAAAACCATGCTCTAAAAGATCAAATGGTGATTGTTCAGTATTATTAATAATATTGTGCATGATAGTGACCGCTTCAACTGGATATTTCCCATTTGCCGTTTCTCCCGAAAGCATCACTGCATCCGTATGATCAATCACAGCATTCGATACGTCGCTGACTTCTGCTCGAGTCGGCCGCGGATTTTCGATCATCGAATTGAGCATTTGGGTTGCAACAATAACTGGCTTTGCTAAACGGAGACAGCGAACAATAATTTCTTTTTGATAAATCGCCACCCGACTTTCGTCCATTTCAATACCTAGGTCGCCACGTGCCACCATAATACTATCTGTTGCATGTATAATTTCCACAATATTTTTTACCGCTTCTTTTCTTTCAATTTTTGCAACGATTTGAGGTAATCGTGCATTTTTTGCAACCATTTTTTTTATTTTTGCTTTCACATTTAGTATCTCTTTGGCGTTACTCACAAAAGAAAGTGCAATAAAATCAACATCCTGTTCCAGTGCAAATTTCAAATCTGCCTCGTCTTTTTTTGTCACTGCACTCATTGTTAAACTAGCATCTGGAATATTCACTCCTTTATGATTTTTTACTATTCCTCCTTCAATCACTTTTGCCAAAAGAAAATTCTTTTTTTTTGCAATGATTTCCATTCTCATTAATCCATCCTCAATCAAAATGTGATTACCTTTTTTAATATCTTTGATGATGCCTTTCCAATCCAATTGTATTATTTTTTGACCATTCAAATTTTTGGATTTCTGAGCAGTATCAAGCACCGTGATTATTTCACCTTTTTCTATTTTCATATCATCATCCACAACTGTACGAATTCTCGGCCCTTGAAGATCAGCCATAATGCCAACCGGCATGTTCAATTTTTTTCGCAACTCCTTCACAAGATCAATTAATGCGCCGTTTGTGACATGATCACCATGAGAAAAATTAATTCTCGCCACATTCATGCCTGCTCGTATCATTTGTGTGAGTCGAGCTATTGTAGCTGATGCAGGCCCAATAGTGCACACGATCTTTGTATGTTTCATATATCTTATGCTATTTATTTTAGAGGTTTCCACACAAATACTATTTTACCATTTCTGTTCATTAAATTCACCTGCTGGTTCTTAATCGCTACTCGATATTTATACGTTTGAATACCTTGATAATATGCCAAACGTCGAAGAACAAAAGCTCGCTTTTCTGTTTTAAACGATACTAATTTAAAATAAATCGTATCTCCCCGTTTCGTTGCAAATACCATTTCTAAAGTTTTTTTATTGCCATCTATATTTCCAATAGCAAATTTTCTCCAATGCAATCGTGGAGAAATACGCTTTTTTTTCAATAAAGTACCATCACTCAAATAGGCGTGAACTGTTGTTCCTGTTCTATATTTAATAGTTGTAATATAAGAGGTGCCAGAAATTTTTGCTAAACGAGGAACAACGCCACCAACCGGAAATGCTTGCCATGATGCCATAACGGTATCTCGTTTACTAATAACTGTGACAATACCCTTTCCCCGAGAAGTGCCTTTAATATAACTAATCTCATCAATAACAGATGAATCATCTGGTTCGGTAACAGTTATAATGACTTGGTTGCTTTGCGCTGTTTCTCCTTCCGAATCCGTAGCCGTAAATAAAAGCGTTTCTATGCCTTCAAATGTTATCGGTGCAAAAAGCGATATTTGCCCTTGAAGATCCATGTCAACTTCAACAAATTGATTTCCAGATACGGCATATGTTAATAGATCATCATCTTGATCAGAAAAATAACCAGCAAGATCAATTGCATCACTGATTGTTTTACCGGCTTCAAATGAAATATTCGGAATAGAACCGGAAAAAACAGGTGCATGATTTTGATTCCCCATTTCTTGCTCGTTGACACTCATATTGACCACTTGTGTCGCTGTGGTGGTTCCATCATTGGCTTGAATCGTTAACTGATATTGCCCAGCATCGCCTATAGCAGGAACCCAATTAAAAGTGCCAGAATTATTTCCATTATCAGTAAAAAGAGAGGAAAGCGTTATGCCATGATCTTGAAAATCGTTCTGTGAATCAAGAAGTGTTATGGAAACATCAAGAGTATCAGGATCAGTGACAAAAACGGAAAAAGCCAGCGTATCTTCTTCAAATACTGTTTGGTCTGAAATGACTGCTAATTCCGGTGGGTCATTGACCGGTTCAAGCGTTATAGTAACGATATTTGAATCAACTGTGAAAAGAGCCGTATCTGTAGCACGAAAACGCACAGTATCAGAACCATTAGCGTCAGAAGCTACGGTAAAACTGACCAAATGTGTCACGTCATCGATATCGATACTACCAAGAGTTGGATCCAAATTATCCACAATGGTATAGGTCAAAACGTCTCCTGGATCATCAAAATAATCATCCAAATCAAAAGCATTGCTTATCGGTATATCTTCGCTCGTTGTTTGATTGGGAATAGTTCCAGTAAACACCGGAGCGGTATTTTCAACTGTCGTAAAACGCGTTCCTGATGACCATGCGGAATCTCCGACAGCATTTGTATAACGCACAAATGCATAATAATTTGTTTCAAAATCAAGAGCTGTGTTGCCACTCACTGTGCCACTAAATGTACCATTTGTTGTATTCGCTACAATATTCTCCAAATTCGTTGTATCATCATCTGTACTCCACACAATATCTGTGCCATCTGCGTCTGTAGTAATTTTCCAATCAGTAGCTTGATGGGTGGCGCCATCAGAAGAATACGTAGACGCTGTGATTGTTGGGTTTCGACTCACCTCGGTTGCATTGCTCGCAGGAGAGGTAACCGAAGGAGTAGATGGAATAGTATAGATTACGGTAGTTAATTGACCAGTATTTCCATTATTTGCTCCAATACCTCCATCGATGCTCGTCGTGCCAGACCAACTAACAGCAGAACCATATCGTAATAAAATACGTCCACCGGCTCCACCACCCCCTTGATATGTTGCGGCAGTGGCATCTGCTCCGTTTGCAGTAATCACTCCAGTACCGGCAAGCCATTGCGTTGTAATATGAATAGATCCACCGGCTCCGGAACCTCCGGAAACAGTACCATTGCCATTGCCGGCAGAACCATCGGCAAGGATAGATCCATTGATAGTCAAGGTCCCGGTCAAACTTAACATAATAACTCCACCACCATGACCGCCGTTCACAAATTGACCTGACCCATACGCACCCGCGCCACCGCCGGAACCAAAATCTGTTGGATTATCCCAATCATCATACACTGCACCACCTGCGGCACCATTATTACCATCACCTCCTACACCACCATGACCGCCACCTCCACCTCCACCAAATTCTCCATCTTCCGTATTACCACCGCCTGGTCCCGCACCACTGCCAAGGGTCGTTGCACCCACATATCCACAAGTACTCACATCAATAAACCCGCCTGATTCTATAGTAAGATCATGCGCTGAAATATAAACACTTTGAGGATAGTTTCCACGATGCATCAATGCTACTCCGCTTTCAATAGTAATATCTTCTGCCTGTAATTCTTCAGTTAATCTACAGTATTTTGTGCCTTCTGCTTCTCCTCCAGCAGTAAAAGTGATCGTATGACCGGAATACTCAGATTCAATAATTTCTGTCGGTGTAATCAAATCTCCGGTACAGACGATCGTAGAATTGGTGGCTCGTGTAGAATAGAAGGTAGCAAAAATTCCATTAAACACCACAACAATGAATATAACGATTGAAGAGGCAACTGTTGTTAATTGAAAAGAACGATGCCAACGTCGATGCACTGTGTATGATATGGAGTACCCTTTTTGCGGATCTAGCTGATACAGTTGTTGAAAACTGACTTGAGGGGAAGAATACAGACATGTGCCGGCATACACAATAGCAAAAAGTATACATAAAAAAAAGAGCGGGATAATCAGCAACAATCGATGTGCCAACGAAGCAGATTGCCTGATGGCTGTTTGTAACCGAATAATGCTTTTTTGTAATTTCTTCAAATATATAAACAAACCACTCCTCATATTTTCTCACTATTTAAAACAATAAAAGTTCATTCACCGAAAACAACTCCATACAAACAGAAGATATTAAAAAATTATCCTGCAATAGTTGAAATAACGGTGGTTCCACTACAGCTACCGCCCACACCGCTTGCTGGTATTTGAATACCCCAATACAATACTTTACTGGTATTTGCACCATCTGCTGTTCGAATTTGTACACCCAAGTTTGTATCTGCTGGAGTATCGCTTAAGGTCGTTCCGCTTGCGTGTACGACATCTGTGACAGCCCACGTTTGATTTGCTATCGGAATCGTACCGCTGGTACAGGACATAGCTGCTGCGGATGATACATTCACATCAGCGGTCGTATTGCCTGCTTGAGCAACTGTTTGCTCTACATTATTTGAATCGGTTGTAGATTGATTTAACTCCAAACTGCCGAATCCGATCGTGCTTGGAATACTTAATGCAGTCAAGCTATTCACTTCCACCCCTCCATGCGTCGTATTCCCTGAAGCAGCACTTGCATCAACAACCGTTACTTTTGCCAACCAATTTTGCGCAGCATAGGTGCCAGAATCCGTTGCATCCGCATAAAATTGCAACGCAACAGGGCAGGTATAGGTGCGGGTGGTACTCGACGCATTTGCTAACGTACAACTCACTCCGGATACTGAATAACAATCGTTATTGTCCTGACTGCAAGAAGCACCACCGGTTGCACCACTGCGATACAATACGACAGTGACGCCTGTATCAGCAATATCGCCATTACCATTCACATCGGAAACCACACCATTTACATGCACCGTACGTGTTGTTCCTGAAGATAACGTAATGCCACTGCCATAACTATCAACACCACCACCGGCGCTATCTGAAATATACACACTATCCACCGCAGGTGCGGTATTGCTAATTGTTGCGCTTGTTGTCACATCGTCTGCTTGTGAATTTGCAATGATCAATAGTATCATCACAATAACCGTAATCAGTACAAGCATGGCACCAAACACCCAATGCATCACCACGCTTTTTGTATTGTTTAATTGTCCTTCAATCGACAAACGATTCAACTGTTTAAGTCGTCGTATAATAAAGACTCCGATTGCAAAACAGCAGAAAATGATTGTAATCGATATAGCTATGCCCAAAAAAGAATGAAAAAATGAAAATGCATTTTCAACAGAAACAGTTATGGATTTTTTTTGTGTCACTTTATGACCATATTCAACATATGCTACTAACGTATATTCGCCACTACGTGAGAATTGCATTGTATGAATTATTTCTCGCTCTTCAGTTTTATCTATAATAATTTCATTACTGCGCTGTGTATCCAATAATGTATCTTCTTGATATATTTCTGTTACTAAAATACTTGGCACTGTTATCTCTCCGGTATTTTTAAATACTGCAGTAAGCTTTATTTTTTCATTTGGAGCATAGGTTGTTTTATTACTTACAAAGGAGAGCAATTCTCCATTTTGTTGAAATGTACCAGCCGGAAAAACAGAAAAAACATTGTTCGCTTTTAGATCAGCAACCAGAATATTACGAAACACCACACGTGCTTGAGCTGCATATTTTCCTTGTGGAAGAGATGTAAAAACAGGTAAGTCGAGCGTGGTTAATTGGCCAGGCGGTGCAATACCTATTTGCTCTTTTTCTACAACTGCGGTTATCACATGTGAAGAATCAGACAAATCAATGAAAGAAAATTCAATTGTATCTGGTTTCCATTCAGCATTACCGGTATTTTGAACGTCGATACTCGCATACAACGGTTGCTCCACCTCTGTATCTTTTACTTGCAAATTCGATACGGAATATTCCAAAAACTCTTCACCTGTGACGACAATATTGACAGTTAACGTCACCCCTTCGTGAACAGAGACACCAACATTCACATTATTTTGATCTCCACCTTCAGTGGTGGGTAAAACAGCTTCCTGTGGAACAAAATCAATGAAGAGTTGATATTCTCCAACTGCCGCATCTTGCGGAGAAACATCAAAGGTATAATTTGCCGATTGTTCACCATCTGGAATAACAAATTCATTCGGTCCTTGAATATAGTGAGCGTATGCTCCTCGAGGAGTGACGATATATGTTTGCGTACCAGAAATTTGATGAACATCGCGTTGTATATTCACTGTTTTCGTTTGCGTAGTACCACGCAAAATATTTGTGACATTCACTATTGCGGGAGACATACCAATGGCCTGTGCCGAATGAGAAGAAATACAATAAAAACACATGGCGAGAATAAAAACAGCAACAATATTTTTCCTCATAAATTTCATATGGAAGAGTTTATGTATCATTATTATACTATTTTTTCATTTTTTTATCAAATCAAAATCGTAATAATGCAACAAAAATAATGCCCATACATAAGAAAAAGGATAATCCAAAAAATAATTTCAATGTATCCACTGTTTTAGAAAAACGACTATATGAAACTCGATATGCTCCACTAGCTTCTTGCGCATATATTTTTTTGAAACTTTTTCCTTTGTCTTGAAAAATCATTGCCGGAAGATGCGTGGGATTTTCGCTCATGAGGAAACCATGAATCAATGTAGAAATGAAAAAACCAATGGCAAGTCCCCAAAAAAATTGCAATTGCGACAGCATATGAATCGCATTATTTATACCGCGAGCAATACCTTGAATACCAAAAATGAAGTTATCCATGATATAATCATAGCATGAATAATCAATTTCTTACATACGCTTTTAAAACATTTCAATTGATCGCCATTGCGACGATTTGCATTTTTTTTATACGTTCATTCATTGTTGAACCCGGTCGAGTGAATGGACGCTCTATGGAAAATACATTCATTGATGAAAATATCTTTTTTGTAAATAAATTCATTTTATTATTCCACCAACCAAAGCGAGGGAACATTGTACAATTTATCGATCCACAAAAAAACACCTTAACCATTAAACGCATTATTGGTTTACCTGGTGAACAGGTAGTCATACGAAGTAATCACGTATATATTATCACAAAAGATGGAAACGAAATCTTGCTGGATGAGCCGTATCTGAAACAAGGAATGATCACACAATCAGCAAGTGGAATTGCTATGGTTTCCAACATTATTCCACCAAATGAATATTTTGTTTTAGGAGATAATCGAACGCACAGTTTTGATTCACGACACTATAACACGATACATCGATCCTACATTCAGGGTTTAGTAATAAAACTGAACAATAGATAATGGACAGGCTCTTAAGAATCTTTGCGTTGTTTTTGTTGTTGTTTGTGATAATGGAACAACCCAATCGCCAGAACGCCTATCAAGAAAAAAACAGCAATAAAGAATGCAATCATAGTATATTTTGAGACACCAGTTAAATGCTTGTCCGATGAAGCAGCATACATCTCTGGTTGTACATCAATCGGTGCGGTTGCAGAATACAAAGAACCTGCGGCCAAAACCTCTAATACCAGCGTTCGATGAGCACTAACGTTGTGCTTTGTATCGCTTATGGTAACGTCTGCCCTATATTGACCCATAGCAAGTGTGGAGGGTATCGCTATACGTTGCGTTTGATCATGGAATGGCGCAACCTCATCAATAAGAAGGGGCTCGTTGTATAACAATATCTGTTCTGCGCCATCTTCTAAATTTGTAATACGTATATTCAACATATCAGGGCGCGCCGGAAGATTGCCGGCATTCTGTACGGTAAAGGATAGAATAATCGGTTGTTGTGCTTCAATGGGTTGGCTTAAGATATCAGAAATGGTATATTCGGTTATCTCTTTTTCTTGAACTGTAAGAATCACCGGTATAGATAACTGTAACTCTGTCGCAACAGTCGACGATTTGGCTGTAGTACTGTTTTGACCTGTTTCATCGAATACAACTGCATGCGGATCTGACACGATAGAAATAGCGGCAGAATATATGCCATAGACTGTGTTAGTAGGTATGTTGGTTATGATATGAAAAGTGGTAGTTTTTTCCTGTGCCGCTATAGTCACAAAATTCCCTTCTTGTATAGACAATAATGATGCTGCTGAACCGGTAACGCGCAATTGCAACGGTAATGCTGTATCTGCGTCACTTCGACTCAAGGTAAATTCTGTTATCGTTGTTGAGCCAGATAATAATCGATCTTGTTTTAATTGCGAAGGGCTAATCCCAATTCCCGCCAAGGCAAGTGTTGGGTAACACATACACGCAATACTGATGCTGACAAAAAATAATTGTTTCAAAAAATATACCATATACATTAATCGAGACTTGGGTCAGATACAGCACCAAATACAATAGTTCCGCTACAACTGCCACCAACATTCGTACTCGGTAGGCCAATTCCCCAATAGACTATACCGGTAGTCACCGTACCGGTGCGTTGAGGAATATCAAGATCCAATTCTGCTGTTGTACTGGCAAGTGCTGTGCCTGCAAGATCATAATCAAAAGTGGATGTGCTGTATTTTGCATTGGCAATAGCAATCGTACCGATTGTACACGTCATCGCATACCCATCGCTTGGAGTTGCGCCATACCCGGAAACATTCACATCTAACCCTTCGTTTCCGGTATTAGTAATGGTAGTGGTTTGATTGGTAGTGTCTGTATTATTTCCAAGTGCTAATTCACCAAAATTGATGGATGCCGTTACATTCAATGCCGTGAGTGAATTCATTTCAATGGTATCGGTATCTGCTGTACCAGCCCCAACCGAATCACTCGGCGTGAGTTGCGTAGTCCAGTTGTCCGCTGCATTCACACTGCTTGCGTCAGTTGGATCAGCATAATATTGCACAGAAAAAGCACAAGTATATGTTGCCGTATTATCTTCACCTCCCAAACAACTGCCTTCGTCTTGTGAACAGCTCACTGAATAATGATTATTGTCATCATCAGAAGCATCGACACCAACGGTGGTTCGATACAATTTCGCACTCACACCGCTTAAATTGGAACAACCATTCGTATCTGTTGCCGTACCAATCACATTCACTGCGGTAGTAGAATTTTCTGTTAAGTTGATACTGGTGTCTCCACTATTAATCAGCACACCAGACATAATTGGCAAACTATTCTCACTCACAGTAGTAAATGAAGAAGTTGCAGACCAACTAGAATCTCCTTTACTGTTGGTGTGCAATATAAAAGGATAATAGGTCGTATTCGATGCCAACGCGGTTTGGCCAGAAAGCGCGCCAGAAAATGTGCCGTTCGTTGTATTTACGACAATACTCGTTAGATTTGTTGCGTCGTTGTCTTTGCTCCATACAATCGTACTCCCTCCGGAATCAGTTGTTATTTTCCAACTACTCGTGGTGTGTGCCGCTCCATCAGAAGAATAAGCAGAACTTGCAAATGTCGGGTTTACTGCAACTCCGGTGGCACTATTTGCGGGTGACGTTATAGAGGGTGTTTCCGGAATGTTATGGCCATATGTTAATGCCAAACGATCAATTTTTACTTGCTCCGTACCATTGGAAATTAAAAACACCTTAAAATAAACATTACCTGTACCAATTTGTGAAACGATTGCCGACAAAAAATTATCAATAGTCGTTGCAGAATTATGATGTGAACTATCAGTGGTTGCTAAAGTCCATGTCGTTCCATCCACATAATACCATCCATCACTTGGAGCATTCCCATCGTTTGCCACCACACCGTCTGCATCAGTATCAACACCTATTTGATACGCTGTGCTCCCTTGGCTGCCTGACCCAAGTGTTTCTGTAAAGCGATAGAGTTGATTATAATTCGGATGCGCCCCAGAAGATGAAGGTGTAATGGAAATGACAGTATATGATTGAATTTCTGAACCCAAAGATACTGTTGGTTCAGTAGCAGCATATTGTTTGAGATAAAAATAATCAAAGGTTGCGGTAGTCGTATTTGCATCATTAATCCAATCTTTCACAAATAATCCCACTTTACTCATTGTATCGGTTGCAGTATAGGTGGAACATTGTGTCCAACTACTGCCGTCTGTTGAATGCCAAAATGTATAATTTTCATCGCCTCCGTCTGCAACTATTTTTTTTATCTTTAAATATACCGGAACATCCACGCCAGTTGCTCCTGTGCATCGATTTGTACCGGTTTGTGCAAGAAGTAAACTCCCTCCTGCATTCTCTACCCACATCCATCCATCTTTAAGAGCCTGATAAAGCATTAAACCCATTTGTCTTGATGAGTCAGTGGATTTTGCTGTCATAAGAGTCACGGCCTCCCATGTACCTCCCGGGTCTGTAATATATATACCAGCATCCAAATCACTTGTGCTCCACCAATCGCATTCACCACTGCCGACGCATGTTTTTGTCCATTGACCACTGGAAAATGTGCCTGTACTTGCTCCGCCTGTTGTTACTTCCGTCCAATTTGCCGCAAGGCTTGGACCGCTAAATTCATCAATAAAAATAAATGTGTCATCAGCACTAGAAGCAGAACTTACCGTGCTATTACCATATTGCATATACAGGAGAGTGCTCGCTGAAGCAGGAATACTTGGCACTTCCACCCAAAATACCGCCGATGTGCTGTCTATTTTGGTTTCAAGCCAATAATCAACCAATGTCGTACCGTCATTTGTTGTAAATCGTATATCATCAAAATCGACTTGCATATCAGCATCATAGGTGACAGGCACACGTACTTGAAAATTGGTTAAATCAGAGGCAATGTTATTTGTCACTGTAACAGACAGAAGCCGTGACCAACCAGCAAGACCCGCAACCTCATAGGTTCCGCTTCCTAAGTCTTTTAATTGAGCCAAACTGTTAGACGAGGCGTTGATATCAACATAATCGGTATTATATGTATAGGAATCTGCTGGAGTTACTTCATCAAATTCCCATGTTTGAGTGGTTGTAATGCCGGTATACACTGTTTTCCATGTTACACCAGTTGACCATGATGAATCTCCGGCCATATTTGTATGACGTACGAACACATAATATGAGGTATTTTGCACTAATTGTGTTGCTCCGTCTAAAACACCGGAAAACGTTCCGTTCGTTGCGTTGGTAATAATACTGGTTCTATTGGTCGCATCGTCCTCTGCGCTCCACACCACCGTATTTCCTCCGGAATCGGTTGTCACTTTCCAATCGCTCGTAGCATGAGCTGCTCCATTTGAAGTATAGGCGGAGCTTGCAATAGTCGGGTTTTGTGAAGCATTATAGGAAAGATCAAGCGGAGAAGAAATAGACGGTGTAGATGGAACCGTATAGGTTAGTTCACTGGTGGTACCCGTACCGCCAGCGTTGGCTCCACTGCCACCGGTTACTGCTGGACTGCCAGACCACGTGTTCGTTACATATTCAAGACGCGTTCGACCACCGGCACCGCCACCACCACGCCGTGTTGGACCACTCGGTGCTGTGCCGCCAATTGCACTTATAGTGCCACTGCCAGTAATCGTTTGAGCACTAATGTATACTGTTCCGCCGGAACCTCCGCCGGCAGATGCACTTGCGTTTCCTTGCCCATCGGTACCATTGGCAGACAACACACCATTGAGTGTGAATGTTTCGGTAACAGCAATATGAATCAAACCGCCACCATTGCCTCCATCTAAATAATACTGTATAACCGCGTAGTACCTTCCAGCTCCACCACCGCTACCAAGATCCACCGGATTTGTTTCGCTGCCATAACTAATACCGCCTGTCGCGCCATTGTTTCCTGTACCACCGGCAGCACCATAACCAGCACCACCTCCGCCATTATTTCCACCTGCAGTCATTGCAGCCACTTGACCACCACCAGTACCAGAACCAGCGATATTTCCTCCAGAACCGCCAACATATCCTTTGCCATCAACATTGATTGCCCCATTGAGGTCAACCGTCACATTCGTTGCAGTAATAGTAATGCCGGTTGTATTTTGTGCTACGTGAGTCAAGGTTACTCCGGCGTTCACATTGAGTGTATTGACTGTAAGCGCAGCATCTAGCTGACAATATCCATCCCCTCCATCAGTCAATGTTAGGGTATCGTTTGTAGTATATGATGATTCGGTAATGTCAGTCGGAGTACTTGCAGACCCTGTACAACTTACAGAATATTCTCCTGCATACACCGGTCGTGGAATTATAAATAACACGTTGAACACTGCAACAATAACAAAGCAAAAAATAAATAACCTGCTCCTCATATATATATGCATCAATTATACTATGAGCAATAGCACAGTACAACTTAGGCACTGTCGCAAAATAATTTGTGCAGTCCGTGCTCAGATTTACGCCAGATTTGTTCAAAAAATTTCGAGCAATATCGAGATATTCAGAACTTATGCTCGTTCAACATATTCTCCAGTATCAGTGTTTACACGAATATTGTCTCCTTCATTAATAAATAATGGGACGGAAATTTCATAATCTGTTTCGAGTTTCACTTTTTTTGTAACGTTTGAGGCAGAGTCACCTTTTACACCAGGGGGCGCCTCAACAACAGTCAGAACAACTTTTGGCGGCAGCACAATACTCACTGGTTTTCCCTCAAAATACATTACTTCAACATCCTCTCCTTCCTTCACATAGTTTGCCAAATCCCCTACTGCATCACGTGACAACCCAAACTGTTCATAACTTTGATTATTCATAAACATAAACTCCTCATTTTCTCGATACAAAAAATTCGCTTTTTCATGAGCAAGATCAGCAGGTTCAATAGAATCACCACCTTGAAAAGTATGTTCTAACACTTGACCGGTAATAAGATTACGCATTTTTGTACGAAGCACAGCCCCGCTTCGAGCCTGTTTTGAATGGGTTGATCGAATAATCTGGTACGGCGCGCCATCTCGTGTAATAACTGTACCAACTTTTAAATCAGAGATTGAATACATATAGTACTCAGTTATTTTTGATCATTGATATAAGCAACCAATCCCATGAATCGAGCACGTTTTACCGCTTGTGTGAGTTGCCGTTGATGCCGTGCGCATGAACCCATGCGTGAACGCGGCAAAATGCGTTGATAATTTGAAATAAATTTTTGGAGAATGGTTACATTTTTGTAATCAATCTCTTTAATGTTATTAGAACAAAA
>Ga0208373_1002972_pt1 | contig 17478 bp, 23 predicted proteins | sample RifOxyC2_FD_184036 | JGI IMG/M metagenome (GOLD analysis project Ga0208373, IMG submission 184036) | Soil microbial communities from Rifle, Colorado - Rifle Oxygen_injection C2 (SPAdes) | ecosystem: Environmental > Terrestrial > Deep subsurface > Rock core/Sediment | place: Rifle, Colorado... | reverse complement strand
GTCTTTTTCAAATATTACTGATATATCTTCTCTTAGTTTTTTAAACATATAAAATACGCTCTGTGTAATCTGTGTTCTTAATCGGTGTAATCAGTGATTGTTGCCTGCCTGCCGAATCTTTAGCATAGGCATGGGGTTTTTCGACAATCACATTATATAAAAATTTTGTTAAAAAACAAGGATTTGTGCCAGGCACATACTTTTACACTTATCGGCATTACTTCTGTTTCAGAACTTATTTTTATGATAAATATACAAAATTTTGCAGTTTTTTGCCAAAAATCACCTAATTTCTTTTTTCAATAATCTATTATGATTTATAATCCCAGTTATATTTTATCTTACTTAAGGGAATTATAGTAACTTTTGCACTTAACTTGTAATATTGTTTTCCCGGATACACAATCCAGAGATGAGAAAGCTTTAGGTCGTTGATTGCTAAATGAATTGAACGAGTTATTTTAGGGGCATCTGAATACTTAAATTCTATCCCCCAGTTCTTACCTTTATTTTGCCAAAATAAATCTAATTCTGCGCCATTATGCGTATTCCAAAAAAACAGTTCCTCATTTTTCTTGTTAAGTGATTTTGATATGCATTCAAGTGCAAATCCTTCCCATGATGCTCCGACTTTATTATGAACAGCCAGTTGATTGAAATTCTGTATTGATAATAAAGAATGAAGAATTCCCGAATCGCGAATATATATTTTAGGACTTTTTACAAGACGCTTTCCTATATTTGCATACCAAGGCTGTAAAATCCTCATCATGAATGTATGTTCAAGTATATCTATATATTTTCTTACAGTCATATCTGAAACACCGAAAGACCTGGCAAGTTCAGAATAGTTTAATATGGCGCCATGATAATGACTCAGCATAAGCCAGAATTTCCTCAGTGTATACGACGGTATTGTAATCCCAAACTGTGGTATATCTCTTTCCAGAAACGTACTGATATAATTCGAAAGCCACAAGAAACTCTCATTATCATTTCGTGACAAAAATGAGCGGGGCAGACCTCCTCTAAGCCATAGCTTCTTAATATTATTTGCTCCAATATCAGAAATGGAAAAACCTCCAAGACTATAATACCCTATCCTTCCGACAAGAGATTCTGAGCTTTGTTTCATTAAATTCCCGGATGCACTTCCTAAAATTAGATACTTCTGTTTCGGATTCCTATCTACAAGATATCGCATTATTTTGAATAAATCTTTATGATGCTGTATCTCATCTATAACTATTAAACCGGACAAATCTTCCAGTGTAATCTGCGGGTTTTCAAGACGGGCAACGTCTTGCGGATTTTCCAAGTCAAAATAATGATTATATTTCATCCGGTTTGCAAGAAATGTCTTCCCGGATTGCCGTGGTCCAAGAATAGCTGTTACCGGGAACAACTTCAATAAGCGGTTAATTTCCTCGATATCCTGTTTTCTTTGTATTATCGTTTTCATGATTAGTATTATAGATTGTTATCCAAGAAATGTCAAGTGTATTATATGATATTTCCTGGTAATATCTATGCTTAATTAAGTGCGGGCAAGTCTTTCTTCATCGTTTAGACTCTTGCTTATCGTTTTCAGTGATTGTTACCTGCCTGCCGAAGCTTTAGCGTAGGCATGGGTTTTTCAACAATCACATATAAAAAATATTCGAGATTGCCTTTCGGTCCTTTTATAGGTGAGTTCGTTTCGTTGATTAATTTTAAATCTATACTTTTAGAAAACAATTTTATTTTTTCAATTGTCTGTTGACGGATATTTTCGTCTTTAACAACACCTTTTTTTGTTGAACCGCGGGGCGCTTCAAACTGTGGCTTTAATAGTGCAATTATTTCGCCGTCATTTTTAACTAATTCTTTTACTTTCGGTAAAACCTTTTCAAGCGATATAAATGAAACATCTATTACAGCAAGGTCAATCTCGTCTTTCAATAAAGTTTTATCAAAATACCTTATATTTGTTTTTTCTATATTTATAACCCTGGAATCATTTCTTAATTTTAAATCCAGTGTTCCGTAGCCGACATCTATGCAATATACTTTTTTTGCACCATACTTTAAAAGACATTCTGTAAATCCTCCTGTCGATGCCCCGATGTCCAAACAAATTTTGTCTTTAACATTTATGGCGAATTCTTCCAGCGCTTTCTTTAGTTTTATACCGCCGCGGGAAACAAACTCATCTGTTTCTTTAATTGAAATATTATCGGCTTCGGAAACGGAAAAACCTGACTTGGTAACAATTTTATCGTTAACAGAAACTTTGCCTTCCATTATCAGCGCGGTTGCTTTATTACGGGAGGGAACAAGTCCTCTTTGGAATATTAAAACGTCTAATCGGATTTTTTCAGCCATTCTTTGATATTACTGTAGATAGTATCTTCGGTGAGTCCGTATTTCTTTCTTATATCGCTCTGTTTGCCGTGTTCAATAAACTTATCCGGTAAACCAATTATTTTAATTTTTACATCTTCATCTTTTAGTAATTCACATACCGCACTTCCATATCCGCCTGAAATAACATTTTCTTCTATAGTAACTATTTTTTTCACTTTTCTGGCAATTTCCTTAATTAAATTTACATCAAGCGGTTTTATAAAACGGGCATCTACTATCCCGCAAGATATGTCTTCGGCTTTAAATTTTTCAGAAACTTTTAGAGCTGAATTCACCATATTTCCTACCGCAAATATATAAACATCTTTTCCTTCCATAATTAATTTGGACTTGCCAATTTCCAATATTTGAGGTTCAATATCCAATTTAACACCTATCCCCTCACCGCGAGGATATCTGATTGCTACCGGTTTATTTAAATTAACTGCTGTCGCCAACATATTTTGTAATTCATTTTCATTAGAAGGTGCCATAACAACAATATTTGGAATCATTCTTAAAAATGTTAAATCAAAAGCACCTTGATGAGTTGCACCGTCTTCTCCGACTATCCCTGCTCTATCAATCGCAAAAATAACGGGTAAATTTTGCAGACAGACATCATGTATTATTTCGTCTATCGCTCTTTGCAAAAAAGTAGAATAAAGTGCGACTACCGGTTTATATCCGGCTCTTGCCAGGCCTGCCGCAAAATTTACTGCGTGTCCTTCAGCTATTCCAACATCGAAAAATCGTTTTGGGAATTCTTTTTGAAAATTTGTTAACCCGGTGCCATCAGCCATTGCAGCAGTAATAGCAACTACCTTTGAATCCATTTCTGCAAGTTTAACAAGTGTCTGAGAAAAGATTTTTGTATAAGTAGGATATTTTGGCTCTGATAACGGTTCCCCGGTAATTACATTAAATTTTCCCACACCATGAAAAGCGGTTGCATTTTCTTCTGCGGGCTCATATCCTTTTCCTTTTTTTGTAATAACATGTAAAAGAACCGGACCTTTCAAATCCTTAACTTTTGTAAGTATTTCAATTAATTTATTAATATCATGCCCGTCAATAGGTCCTAAATAAGCAAATCCCATTTCTTCAAACAACATTCCCGGAAATAATAGAACCCTGAATCTCTTTGCAACCCGCATAATCTGTGAACCCCAGAAATGTATCCTTGACAAGAATCTTTCCACTCTTTTATAAAGTCGCGAATATAATCCACCGGTTAATAGTTTTGTCAAATATGCTGCTAATGCTCCCACGCGATGCGAAATGAACATCTCGTTATCGTTAAGAATTACCAGCATATCTGTTCCGGAATGTCCCGAATTTAAAAGTCCTTCATATGCAAGCCCGCCGGTCATAGCACCGTCTCCGACAACAGCAACAACTTTATAATCCTCGTTATTCATATCGCGTGCAACTGCAAAACCTAACGCAGCAGAGATAGCAGTGGATGAATGTCCCGTACCAAATGCGTCATATTCCGATTCAGAAATTCTCGGGAATCCGCTTATCCCGTCTATTTGTCTTAGTGTTTTAAATTGTTCTCTTCTTCCGGTAATTATTTTATGCGGATACGCTTGATGACCTACATCCCACACAATTTTGTCCTTCGGAGTATTTAATACATAATGGAGTGCTATCGTAAGTTCTACCGTTCCCAAAGAAGGTGCTAAATGCCCTCCGATTTCAGAAACAGTCGAAATCATTAGTTTTCTAATATCATTTGCAAGTTCCGGAAGCAATTCCTTTTTTATTAATCGTAAGTCTGATGGTTTATCTATTTTATCCAATACACTCATTTAAACCTCTAATTTTAAAAATTGTGGTATAGTTAAATAGTGTGATAGCGCGATAGCGCTATGAATTTTTATTTATTTTTAACATACACCATCTCACAATCGCACAAACCCACTATCGCACTAGTAGTTTCTATCAACTATATAATCTGCTAATTGTTCAAGAATAATTGCCTTTCTCCCAAATATTTTTAAGTCCTTTTTTGAATTACTAATTAGATTCTTTGCTTTGTTTTTTGATTCTTCGATTCCATAAACAGATGGATATGTCAATTTATTATTTTTAATATCCGAACCTTTTTTTCCAAGTTTTTTCTTATCGCCGATAATATCTAAAATGTCATCTGAAATTTGAAATGCAAGCCCTATTTTTCTGCCATAATCTGATATTGCTTTAACCTTTTTCGGTTCAGCATTTGCCAAAATCGCTCCTACTTTCAAAGACACTTCTATCATCTTCGCCGTTTTATGAACATGTATATACTCCAACTTTTCTTTCAATTTTTGTTCACTGTTTACTGCCTGTCCGCCGTAGCTCTCAGAGCATAGGCGGATATACTGTATACTGTGTACCGACGTTATAATGTCTTCAACCTGTCCGCCAACCATTCCTTTAGTACCGGAAGCTAAAGCGATTTCTTTAACAACTTTAGAATCCATAATTTCAAATGCTTTTGTTAAAAGTCCGTCTCCTGCAAGTATCGCAATCGCTTCACCAAACTTTTTATGGGATGTTAATCTGCCTCTGCGGTAATCGTCGTCGTCCATTGCGGGTAAATCGTCATGGATAAGCGAATATGTATGTATCATCTCTATAGCACAAGCAGTCGGAATAATATTTTTTGACAAACCTCCGCAAATCTCACCAGCAATAAGGCACAAAATAGGTCTTAACCGTTTCCCACCGGCAAAAATGCTATATTGCATAGCGGTATTAATAATTTTAGGTTCGTCTTTATCAACAAAAAAATATTTCTTAAGTGCGCTGTCAACTATTTTTTTCTTTTCTGAAAGGAAATTCTTTAAATCCATATTTTCTGATTTTATTAAATTTAGGCAGGATTGTCAACCAGAAGGGTTTTTGAGTGAGTGATTAAATATTATTATAGTTATATTTCTATTATCGACAAATTGTAAATCCTATTGACAATTTGTCCACCTCTTCATTTAAGTGATTTTGTTCTTATGAAATTCCAGAAAAATAGATTATGTTTTTACTATTTATTGAATAATTTTCAAACTTATTTTACATTATCCTACAATGAGCTAAACATACCTAATAATCGTAGGTTCTCTCTATTTAAATGAGGCGGTTTTGGAGAAGGAGTGGTTCGTTATCAAAGATTTCTTTTGGAGTACCTTCAATAATTTTTTTACCTTTGTTTAGAATAACAACCTTATCACATATCTCACGTATTACATACATATTATGTCCCGCAATTATTTTTGTATGATTAAAATTCTTCAATAAATCTACGAATTCTCTGCATGTAGTTGGATCTAAATTCGCTGTGGGCTCATCTAAAACAAGTATTTCCGGTTCCATTGCCAATACAGATGCTAAAGCAACTCGCTTTTTTTCTCCAAAGCTAAGATGATGCGAAATCCTATCTCCATAATTAGATAAACTGACTGCTTCAAGATATTTCTCGGCTCTATGAACGATTTCTTCTTTTGAAAGACCTAAATTAAGCAATCCAAATGCAATATCATCAAAGACAGTAATCATAAATAATTGATCATCTGGATTTTGAAAAAGAAGTCCTATCTTTTTTCTGATTTCAAATAGATTTTCCTTTTTAATCGGAATATCAAATATTTTAATTGCCAAATCTTTACCAAAAACACCGCTTAAATGTAAAAGCAAGGTTGTTTTACCTGCACCATTAGGACCTATTATTCCCACTGTTTCTCCCTCATGGATATCCAGCGAAAAATCATCCAATACTTTTTTGCCATCAGAATAACTAAAAGATAGATTCTTTATTTCAACCGCTTTTCTCATATAAAAATCCTCACAACTAATAAAATAGCAATAAATGAAATTAAAAAAATGATATCAGAATTTTTAATTTTTAGTTGTTCTATAGTATTTATTTGTCCTGAAAATAACCTTGAACACATCGCTGAATAAATACGTTCGCTGCGTTCATAAGCACCTATGAACATAGAACCTATTATATTTCCAAGTATTTTAAATTGCAAAAAATTCCTCTTGCCAAAGTATTTCAATTTAATTGCTCTTTCTTTCCTCATCTTTTCATCAATAAAAACAAAAATATATCTATACATAAAAATCATATTTATGGTTAATATCTTTGGGAATTTGAATTTTTCTAATGCTTTTATTAAATAATGAAATTTTGTTGTAGATGACAAAAGCGTCAAGATTAAAATAGAAAATACTGATTTAATAAAAATACTTTTTAATACATTTGAACCATAAAAAGTGGCTGATAATACTATAAGCAATATAAAAGGAAGTAATATAAAAAAGTTTTTAATAAAATGCTTTACAGGAATTCTGCTTATTATAATTAAAATAACTATAATAGAAAAGTAAATAATAAATTTAGTATTCTCCGCGGGTAAAGTTGATAAAATAGTAAAAATAAATCCTAAAAAGGCAATAAACTTCACCCGCGGATCTAATCTGTGAATAAAACTGTGCAAATGAGAATACTTATCAATATAAAGATGTTCCATATGAAAATGGGGTCAGACCCCATTTAGGGACTCAATAAATAGAATCGTCCCCATTAATTCTTTTTTAATAATTTTATTAAACCGTAAGTAGCAAGAAAGGTAAAAATCACACCAATAAATCCTGCCAATGCAGTAGAAATCTTTTCATTTTTTATAATTGAAACCGCATAATCCGGCATCAGTCCTTTGAGTATTTCTTTACCTTCTGAAAAATGTAAAAAATCTTTGTTTTCTGCAACTTTTTCAAGCCCATCAGGAAAAGAAGATGCAAAAGGTGACAAAAATACTGCAAGAATAACTGCAAATAATAATCCTATCAAAATTAATTTTTTATTATTCATAATATTCTCCAAAAATCAGATTTTTTTAAGTTCCAACAGATCCGGTCTTATTTTGGTTAAAAATCCTATAACCATCACTGTAATTATTCCTTCCCCTATGCCTATCAATGCATGAACACTTGCCATTGCTATCAAACTTACTTTGAATGGAACAATTCCAGAAATAGAAAGTTGGAACGCGCAAAAAGCAGAAGCAAAAATTATCGATGTCCAGGAAGCAATAAAAACAGATGCAATTCTTCCGAATATTTTTATAAGCAAATTATAAATATAATACCCACCAATTGCACCAATTATACCCATATTGAAAACATTTGCTCCAAGCGCAGTAATCCCTCCGTCTTGAAAAACAAGACATTGGATTATAAGTACGGTGGTCATTATAACCAATCCTGAAAACGGTCCAAGAAGAATTGCAGCAAGTACACCTCCCATAAAATGTCCAGAGGTACCGCCAGCAACAGGAAAATTTAGCATCTGTGCAGCAAAAATAAATGCAGAGACAACACCAAATAAGGGAACCTGCTTTTCTTCAATGTTATTTTTAAGATTTTTTAAGGCGATTCCAACCGCTACAATTGAAATCCCGTAAAAAACAGAGAATGTTTTAGCGCTTAAGAATCCATCTGGTATATGCATAACTTACCTCCTTGCGCACGGAATTCGAAGCTACTGCACCGAACGAGTACGCAACCCCCTGTGTTTAGTTATTTTTCGGTCTTTTTAAAAAAACTACAGGGGGCAAATCAAATTTTTTGGATGTCTTTTGCAAGGGGTAACTATCTTTTAAATTTAAAACTCCGTATGAAAGCCAAAAGCAATTTTTTCATTGTTTTTACTAAAGTCCTTATTCCCGTAAGCAAAATTAACAGCTGTTATTTCCCCTAATTTATACCTAATACCAACCAGCCAATTTTCAAATTCATTTTCACGCCCGACAATTTCTCCTACAAAATCAATTTTTTCTAAAGGATATTCAACCGCTGCACTGTATACCATTTCTCCTTCTATATATTCATCTCCACTTGCTTCATATCCAAAATTAAGGTGTAAATCAAATGGTTTAATATTTTTTGAAATAATTCCGTTAAGGAAATATTCTTTTGAACCAAGTTCATTATTGATACTAAATGCAAAAATATCTTTTATTAATAAAAATTTTAGTCCAAGTGTAGTTGTACCAAGCGGTTCGGTTAGTTTCGGCTTTATTTGATAAGGTAACGAAATACCGACATCCATTTTATCGGTTATACCGTGCTTGAAAGATACTCCACAAGAATGATTTCTAAGAATATCTTCTTCCTTGACATTGTCATACCCTACTTCCAGTTCATATTTGCCGATATCTACGATTCCTACATCATCCGTAGTAAGCGGATGTGCTGCAAATAAACCATTCCCCAATAATATCATATAACAAAAAAACATAATAATATTTCTTTTTAACATTATATCTCCTTTTTTTACTTAAAAATATTTTACTTCTTGCAACTAAGTTATAAATTTAATACAATATTTATGGTGGGGGTTAGTTCTTTAATCGGGGCTATACTTCCACCATTTTTATTTATTAAGATATTTATCACCTCCTTAAATTAAATTGTTTTTCTATTTCACCACCTCCTTTTATTGCTACTAATATCATATTCGTGCTACTGATAAAATAAAAAAAATCACGATGCTGTTACACTCAGCGTGCTGTGTTTTACACCTTTCATAGCTTTTAATGTATCTGCAAGTTTTTTTATTTCCGGAGAATTTCCACGAACTGCGATTATTTCAAGACAATTATCGTGGTCAAGATGTATATGTTGCGTAGAAACTATCGCTTTCTGAAAATCATGCTGTATATCCATAAGTTTATCAACCAATTCTCGCTTGTGATGGTCATAAACAAGTGTTATCGCCCCGGCAATTTTTCCGCCTTTTGTCCATTGTTCTTTCACAAATTCTTGTCGAATCAGGTCTGCAATTGCCTTAGAACGATTAGTATATTTTTTCTCTTTTATTAATTCATCAAACTTTTTTAATAATTCTGAATCTAACGAAACACCGAATCGATGTAATTTTTTCATTTGAAAATTCCCCACATTAATAGTTTAATCCGCCTAAATGCGGAGCTTTTGGCGGATATCCATTTTTAAAAAGTCTGTCATTTCGTGCTACTATATTTACAATTGTAGCACAATATAAAATTTCTGTCAAGAAAAAAAGTAAGTATTCCGTGGCGCCAAGAGACTATGTCATAATTCCGAAATTGTAGATGAAGAGTAAAACATGGCAAAGATTAAGCTTTGCTGCTACAAAATGGAAAACGAAATACATTCATTAACAATTGCAACACAGTCTCGTTCAATCGTGGGTATTAATCTCTTTTATCAATGCTGTTTCACCGCAATTCGGAAATAACGGGCAATTGACACAATCACTCCATATTTTATGTGGCAATATATCTTTTTTAATTTCAGTATATCCAATTTTTTTAAAAAAATCCGGTTTAAAAGAAAGCGTGAAAACTTTAATTATACCGAGTTTTACCGCCCGTTTTTCTAACACTTCTACAATCTTTTTGCCGATTCCCTTTCCCTGATATTTTTCCGTAACAATAAGGGAACGCACTTCCGCTAAATCTTCCCAGCTCACATGTAATGCGCCACAAGCTATAACACGATTCTTATCTTCAACAACAATAAATTCCTGAATTTTTTCGTATAAATCGACTAACGGCCGAGGAAGAAGCTCTCCTTTTTTTGCATGTTCCGTTATCAAAGAATGAATACTTTTTACATCTAATATTCTTGCCTGTCTTATCAGCATTTCTGAACTCCTATTTTAAAATTTATATCGGTTTACCTCTTCTTCTTATTGTCTGCGGAGAACTTATAGGTTTTACTTCCTTTTTCTCTATTGAATCATAAACCGATATTACTTTAATACCACTATGAGCACATATCCTAACAAATTCATTCTTAATCTTTACAATATCCGCTTTTGTAAGCGGGGTTACCGCACAAGGACGCAGTGGGGTATTAATCTGAATCTCATCGGGCTTAACAGTTTTTATAAGGACAGCCAAATCTTTTGCCAAATCTTTATTTTTATCTACGAACATTACTTGTATTGCTAGTTTTTTTGAGAATTCGGCTCTGAACTTAATAAGTCCATTTATAATATTTTTGATTTTTATCCCATATACCGGTCTGTTTATCTCTTTTAATGAACTTTCACTGCAAGCATCCATCTTTAATAAAACAAAGTCAGAAAGACAAAGAGCGTTCCTGACTTCCTTAAGATGTATAATTGATGAATTAGTTATAACTGCTATCTTTTCCTTTCTAATATTTCTTATTGCGATTATCATTTTGTCTAGATTTTTTGCCAGTGTTGGCTCACCGGCTCCAGCAAATGTTATATAATCAATACTGACTTTTGGTAAAGAATTTATCTCATTCATAATATTGGCTACAGACACATAGTTTTTCCTACGAGCAGTCATCTTTTTAGTTCTACCAACTTGACAATACACACAATCAAATGAACAAATTTTGCCTTTGCCGGATATAGGGTCTATCCCCAAAGAACTGCCCAATCTCCATGAAGGCACCGGTCCATATATATATTTCCATTTTCTTTTTTTCATAATATCCTAAACCTATTTTATTAATTTGCTATGTTTTCTTGCCACATATTACTACAAATCCACCTTTTCCAAATCCTTTTATCGGCCGTTCTATTTTTTTTATCTTTTCTAAAGGTTGAAAAATCGTTTGAAAAGTGGTAATTTTATTGAAATTATATTTTTTCAATAATTTTATAACTTCACTTGTTGAAAAAAATTTTACTTCTTTATAAAACATATGTTTTTGCCTTTTCTTCTTTTGATAAATTTTGCCTAAATGACCATCTCTGTCGACGATACCAATTATTAATTTCCCATTATATTTAAGCACTCTCCTGGATTCTTTGATAACCTGGTCTGGATTATCAACAAAACATAAAGTAATCATCACCAAAACAAAATCATATTCACTATCTTTAAATGGCAAATTTTCGCCTTTTCCAAGATAGGTTTTTACCCCACGCGTTTTTGCTATCTCAAGCATCTTTACTGACGGGTCTATTCCAACAGAAATTCCTAAAGATTCAGCAAATCTTCCGGTTCCTACACCAATTTCAAGCCCTTTCCCTTTTTTAGGCACTGCTTTTTTAGCCGCCGCGATTTCGGATAAATAAATAAATTTATGTTTTTCATACCACATATCGTATTGTTTATAATTTCTATTAAATACATCTGCCATAAAACATCAAGTGCCACTACCCCTATATTCAATCGCATCCACAGGACAAACATCTATGCAATTGCCGCACGACCAGCAATCAGGCAAAAAATATTTTCTTTTATGATTGTAAATATATTTCATGGCTTCTGTCGGGCAAGCATTAATACATTTTTCGCATTGAATACATTTTTTTTCATTTATTCGTATTTTATTCAGTGCTACATTCTCCAAAAGCCATGAATATAATCCAAAAGGACAGATATAATGGCAAAAAGGCCGAAAAATAAAAAAACTTGACAGAATAAAAATCGGCAAAGAATAAAACGCAATTGCAGCTAATTCATGAAAATCAAAAATCTTAAAATAATTTAAATGATGGTAAACCACGAAATCCTTGATACCGAACACAACTCCGTATCCAAACCCGAATAATAAAATAAAGAAAATAATAAAAATAACTATTCTTAAACCAAACGATAAAGAAAAGGGAACCTTGACTTCATGTTTACGCTTAAATACCGGAATGTTAAAAAGACATTCTTGTAATGCGCCCAACTGGCAACCCCAACTACACATAAATTTAGAACCCATGATAGAAAAAAAAGTAAATAATATAAAACTGACTACAACGATATTGGGAGATCCTTTCATACTATTAAATAACTTAAATAATTTAACTGAAGATTCCATTGGATTTGGATTCGCCCCCAAAATAAGACCGAACACTAAAACCGTCAATACCATAATCCATACTCTTATTTTCTTTATATGTTTACGGCTAAAAATCAATAGCAATATCAATGATAGATACAAAGTCCAGGAAATATATTTTGCGATATCTTTTGAAGGTTGAACATCCCCTTTAATATGCTCAACTGCATTCTTCACTGCATCAGGATTTTTTATAATTGTCTTTATTGGTCGATTACGAGCAACATCCCAGACGGCAGGATCGGCGTGACTTAAAATATGTAGGATTTCCTTAACTGGAACATTATTCTTTTCCGCCAATTCTTTTAAGGTAAAATCCTGAGAAAAAATAATCAAACTATCAGAACCGGAAGAATCCTTTTTTATATATACGGACAGTGTGATGCTGGTAAGCATTAAAATAATACATATAATAATATTTCTTTTTAAATTCAATTTACTACTCCCGGAATTATAAATCCAAATCTCCCCACCATCCATTATAAAATCTATCCAAGTGTTCTTTCAATTCTTTTTCTTTTGTATTTTTTTCTATTTCTTTTTCTGCAAAAGAAAACTTATAATTTATGCAATAATCCATAATAGTATTCTTGGCATTGGTTATTTTTTTAAACATCTCTTCATATTTTTTTTTATTTTTTCCTTTACATCTGTCGGGATGATATTTTAATGCTAATTCTCTATATGCATTTTTTATTTCTTCTAATGTCACGTTTTCTTCCAATTTAAGTATTTTTCTCGCTTCGTTAATTTTTTTAAAATCCGTCATTTTAATATCCTAAAATATTACTTAATTAAATTTTCCGTATTGTTTTATCTTGCTTTCAAAATCTTCCATTTCATGATAACCTACGATAGTTTCAACCATATTACCCTTCTTATCAATAAAAATAGTTGTAGGTATCCCTCTTATTCCTCCGTATTTCTGTGTTATTTCACGATTACCCATTACTATCGGATAATTTACTTGCATCTTTTCCAAAAATTCTTCTACATTTGCAGGATTTCCTTCATCCAAACAAACACCAATAATTATCAGTTCGTCTTTATATTTATTCTGCAATTCTATAAAATGTGGAATTTCCGCTCTACAAGGTGCACACCATGTCGCCCAAAAATCTAAAATAATCAATTTCCCAACATAATCAGAAAGAGTCAAATTACCGCCACCTATTTTCACTAATGTGAAATCTGGTGCATTCCCCCATATTTTTTTTGTCGTTTTTTCTTCTTTTGACGACACTGAAGTTGGGGCACATCTTTTTTCGACATTAAAACTATCTTCCTGTTTTTCTTGTTTTATTTCGGCTTTACTTCTCTCTATCTTTCCTTTACAAGCACTAAATAATACCGCAAAACCAATTAGAACTACTAAATGTTTTTTCATAGTATTTCCCCAAGTTAAACTGATATATCTACAATAATAAACATTATTCCGGTTGATACTGATATTATATAAATATTTCCTAATCTTCAAATACTGTGTCTAAGATTTTTATTATTTGTCTTTCGCTTTGAATGCTACTTGTGGCTTCAACTACTTTCCCATTTTTAAAATAAACGGTAAATGGCAAACCCATAAAAGATGCACATTCAGATAGATTCTTAATATAAGAAGCATCGGGAATATCAAAATCCATATCTCTCATTTGTACATGCCGATACTTCTGTTCTAATTTTTCCATTATAACATAAACAGGTATGCACATCGGACCCATCCTTCCACAACAAATCATAACATTTACATTATTTTTAAGTAATTCTTCAATTTCTTCTACAGTTTCTACATGTTTAAGATTTGTAATTAACATTATCGCACCTCCTGTTTGAGAGTTTTCTAACAAGATTTAATCATTTTAAACTTTCGTCAACAGAACCGTCCGGCAAAACATAATCTGCAGAAACATATCCTTCTTCTTCAAACCTTTTTTTCCTGATGCAATTTTTCCCACCGTTCCAACAATAGTTTTCTATCCACTTTTTATCCAACTTACCATTATCATAAGCTCTTTTCATACCAGACGTTTCATCATACCACCTGCAGATATTCTTTTGTTTGCTAATACTCATATTTCCTCCGCTTCTATTTTTATAATATCACTTGTACTGTTTTTATTGGTATACTTTTCTTTCGGGCATACCTTTTCTATTTTCTAAATCCGACCCCAATAAATCCAAAGTTATATTTTTTAATCTTCCATAGAATTCCGTTTTCCGCAATTCAGTTATATTTCCTAAAGAATTTTCTATACCTGAATCTACCGGGATTTCGCCAAGGAACGGTATATTATATTCTTTTAACTGCTCCTTTACCCAATTTGACTCTGAACTTTTCATATTTTCTATTATACCTAAAATTGGTATATTTAATTCATTTAATATGTCCAATAATTTTTTTACTGTTTCTATCACTATTGCGGATTGTGTTGTCAAAATAATAAATTCGGGATTTTTTATTAATCGTATACTATCAAGAAACACATTTTCAATGCCAGGAGGGGAGTCGATAATAAGAAAGTCTATTTTATCCCATAAAGTTATTGATAAAAGTTCTACAACAGCATTTGAATAATCCTCTTTTCTGAAAACAGAAGCCTTATTATACGTATACAAAACAATTGACATGAATTTTATTCCGTTAATTTCAGGAGGAATTATTCCTTTATCTTCTATGGGCTTAGCGTTTTTTAGACCTAATATCAAATGATCAGAAGGTCCGCATAAATCTAAGTCCAGCAAACCAACTTTATACCCTAAATCCGAAAGTATTACCGCAAGAAAAGATGAAGTTAAACTTTTGCCGATTCCACCTTTACCTCCTGAAACAATAATTGTTCTTTTTATATCTCTAAATCTTTTATCAACAATATCCAATCTAAAATCCATTTTATTCTTCTCCTTCAACTGAGTCTACCCATCCCCTATTGCCGCAAACTACTTTAAAATCAGGGCTTTTACATCGAGGACATCTTATAAAAGTATGAGATACTTCCGGTACAAAATGGATTGATTCCAACTCATTCCTATTTAATCTATTGTTTATTTCGCTAAAATTCCACGCACTTTCACATACACTACATTTTAAAACTGCTTTTTCTTGTTCTATTACAATTCTTGCATCTTTTATAATTGGATTTTCATTTTTAATGATTTCTTTTATTACAAAAGTAAATACTTCCGAATCTATTTGCTGCAATTCACCTATTTTAATTTTTACTTCAGTAATTCGTTTAAGATTTCCGTTTATGGCCGCCTTTATTGCAGTTGAAATAATACCTTCTGCTAATGCATATTCATGCATATATTACCCTTTCATTTAAAGTTATTTAATTTCCCGTTTCTTGAACTAATTCTTTTGACCTGACGCAAACATTAAAAAATTTCTTCCGTAAGGAAAATCTATGCCAATTTTATTAAACTTAGTTTGTGTTAAGATAGATTTTACCTTTTCTGGTAGAAAATATTTTTCCTTCCAAATTTTTTCCGCTTCCGATTCTCTGGGAAAGTCTACAATTAATATTTTACCCTTGTTTTTTAACACTCTATAAATTTCCTTTAATGCAAGTGCCGGTTTATCAAGCCCGTGCAAAACATAAACCATAACCACTGCGTTAAATATGCTGTCTTTAAATCCATCTAAATGAGAGGCATCCATTTTTTTATATTCAACTAAATTCGTAATTCCAAGTTTAATAGCTTGTTTATTAGCTTTCTTGAAATTTTTACCGGAAATATCGATTCCTATAATTTTACTAGAAGTATATTTAGCTAAGAAATTTACTAATTTGCAATTTCCGCAACCTATTTCTAAAATGTTCTTATTTCCTTTTAGTATTTTTTCTATCTTTTTATAAATGTCGGGTTTCAGTTTGTCATAAATATTTTCTTTGTTCATTTTAACTTTTCCCTTGCTGCATTATATAGTTTTGTATCATTTACCTACATATTTTTACTAAACCCGTTTTATCGGGATAAAATTAAATATTATACCTTTATTGTAATAATCATCATGAATACAGCTTTCAAATAATTTTTCCTTTAATATAAATCCTGATATCTCCACTTCGCTTACAATATTTTCTAAACTCAAAGCAGCCAATTCCATTAAAGGATCATCATCTTTGTGATGTTTTGGATAAAGAGAAAAAAATCCTGTTGGTTTTAATACCCTTCGAATCTCATTATAAATCATTTTTCTATTTTTTTCAAAATGAATAACATCATAACATAATACTACGTCTATGGAATGATCTTCCATATGTGTCTTAGTATTACTATGTATTAGTTCTATGTTTTTCAAATTATACTGCATTATTGTTTTTTCTAATTTATCCAGATGGGCTTTTTCTCTATCTAAAGCATATATTTTGCCTTTTGTACCAACTAATTTTGCCGCAGGAATTGTATAATGTCCGTCCCTGCATCCAAAATCTAAAACAATATTATTCCTTTCAATACCTATCTTTTTTAAAAATATCTCTCCTTCCTGTTCCAGCCAATTTTTTATGTATGTGCCTTTATTCATAATTTATGCTTATCTTTTACAAATAATAGCGGAAATACTATATCACTCATACAACACGGAACCCACACTGCAAGAAAAAGAAATGTGAATAACATTGCATATTGTAGAAACCCAATCGGCTTTCCTATAGCCATAATAATATGAAATACTGATGCCCAAGTACTAACCAGAACATGTCCCATATGCGGAAATTTTGTTGATGGTTTGAAATATGCAATTGTTATCCCGATTAAGGCAAGCGGGTTTACAAGCCACCATTTTTCAATAAAACCAAGATGTATCTTGCGATTTGGCATATCAAGAAGTATTTCACCAAAGTAAGGAATCAATGAATCACTTAACGTTGCTATACCAACCGAGCCCACATAACCTACAAATAATAATAATAATAAATTTATTTTCCCTTTTTTATAAAACTCATACATTGATGCAGTAACCAATGCGCTTAGTAATACATGCAAGGGATGAAGGATATAGAATATATTATATGCAGTTTTATAAGATAGTGTATATGAAAAATACATAAAGACAATTCCAATAACTGCACCAATCGCAGTAAATGGAAAATGTTTTTTCATTTCATTGATGATATGGTTATACATAATTAGGGCTTACTGAAAAATGCTAATAAAAACGAAATGGCGACGGTAATTATATACAAATATCTGCAAAAATATGATTAAAAATGCACGAATTTTATACAAAATCACCAAAAAACC
>Ga0208373_1002965_pt1 | contig 17514 bp, 16 predicted proteins | sample RifOxyC2_FD_184036 | JGI IMG/M metagenome (GOLD analysis project Ga0208373, IMG submission 184036) | Soil microbial communities from Rifle, Colorado - Rifle Oxygen_injection C2 (SPAdes) | ecosystem: Environmental > Terrestrial > Deep subsurface > Rock core/Sediment | place: Rifle, Colorado... | reverse complement strand
AGCAAGTCCGCAAATAACAGGTCCTTTAACCTTCTTTGCAACTAATGAAACCGCTTCAAAATCACCTTCTGAAGCAATCGGAAAACCAGCTTCTATTACATCAACACCAAGCACTGAAAGTTGCTGGGCAATCTCTAACTTCTGTTTAGTGTTAAGCGATGCTCCCGGTGACTGTTCCCCGTCTCTCAGTGTCGAATCAAAAATAATTATCTTTTCCATAAATTCCTCATAAATCAGAGGTTAGTAGTTAGAAAATGGAGATTAGTTATTTGTTTTTACTAGTCTCATTCCGTTTACCTACCTATTCCCTATACGCTAACCTCTATACGCTATCTTATTTGTTAAATAAGCCCTTTAGCAGTTTTTCTCCTTCTTTTATCAATACCCGTTGTGCCTCTTTCTTAGCAGCAGTCTTTGCAATCTTATTCCAATCCAGATTAACCTTTGGATCTTCAAAAGAGCCTTTAACATAAAATGGAACAGTAACCCTACCTTCGTTATCCGCTGTATATTTTGCAAGTGAACCGCCTGAATATTCCTGTGTGAATTTAATATCTCCTTTAATGTCCTGTGTTTGATTAACCAGATTCACATTCCCGGACAAATATGCATCCAACTTGTCGCCATTAATTGTTTTTGTATCGGTAAGATTCATACTTCCATTAATAATATTAAATCCTCCGTTAACTAATCCGAAACTTGTTTCCTTCAATTGCGGCATGCCTGCTGCAGCCGCCAAACGGTCAAGTATTTTAACATTATTTATCTTCATATTTTTAACAGAAAGCGAACCATTACCGTTTAATCCCGTCATATTGCTTCCTGTTCCTGAAATCCTTACTTTACCTTCCGCAGTACCCCAAACCTGCGCCTTAAAATCTTTGCCGGTTTCTAAAAGCAACTCGTGAATATCATAATTTTTCACATCTGTTGCAAAATCGAATTTTAATCTGCTTGGCTCCAAATCCGTCAAATCCGCAAAAATACTTCCCGAGATATTACCGTTACACATCTTCATAGAAAATGGTTTTATATTAAGCATCGCATTTTTCAAATCGACCTTTGCGGAACAATCTGAAATAATAAATTTTTCAAAAACAAACTTTTTAAGTTTTAAATCGCCGGATAAAAAAATATCTTTCGGGACTCCCGATTTTGCCGTTGATTTTGATTGTCCGGGTTGAGAAGCTACAGCCGGCTGGGTTTGCTGTGGAGCAGAAACCGTTTGTACCGGTTTTGCTTCGGTAACGTTTTCCTTACTCTTAACCGGAGTTTTCGCTTGTTGTTTCGGTTGCTCAGGCATCTTAATATCTATAGTATCCCCATCAACATTGAAAGTTATATTCATTTTTTTAGAATCTGTAATATTAACCGAATAACCGACTTCGGTTCCGCTAATCTTTGCCGTCATATCCTTTTGCACAGATTGAAAATCTTGTAGTTTCGCCTTACCTGTAACCGCAATCGTTTTCAAATCACCCGAAATTATTGTTTCATCTTCAATAAACCCGGAAATACCGAAATCCTTCGCCATCGGAACAATCGGTGATATAGCCTTCAAATTAAATTTATCCAACACTATTTTCAAATCAAACAAAATCCTATTTTTTGAAATTCCACTAACCTTCCCTTTTAACGATGTTTTAATCGTATTCAAAACCGCTGAAATATTATTAATTTTTAAAACATCATTATTCTCAAAAACTAAATCTGCGGTCAAAAGTGTCTCCATATCTTTAGGCTTTGAAAATAAGTCTTCAAATTTGGTTTCCACACCTTTCGCATCCACACTTCCTTTAACCTGTATCTTATTCATATTGCCGGAAACATTGACATCTATCTTCGGCTCGCCAGAAATAGAAAACCCTTTCGGAAACGGCGCTATCTTTTCAGCTAACTTTACAAATTTTTCAACAAAAAGTTTTTCATCTTTAACATTTACATTAAAATCAAGCGTCTCAGGTTTCATAAACTTTTTTACATCACCAGAAACCTTCAAACCGGCACCGTCAACAGTAACCATCGCCTGATTTATCTTTAAACTTTGTTGCGCTAAATTCACAATCCCGCCAAACGAAAATGATCCTTCCATATTTTTAAACACTGCGTCAACCGACAAATCTACCGAAAACGAAGTTACCAACGAAATCCCACTTAAGTTTACATTGATATTTTTTAACTCGGCAGACATTGCCTGCGGCGACTTATCAACAAACTTCACATTGCCGTCCGTCAGAGCGAATCTTGACACAATAAAGCCTATCGGCATCGTTTCTGCAACTGAAACCGGTTTCTTTTTCTGCTGTTCCGCCGTTTTCTTAACCGGTTCTGTTGAAGCCGTCGGAATCAAATCGCTGAAATTAAAGCTATTATCCTTATTTCTAATTATACTTATCCGCGGCGACTTCAATGTAATTTTACTTATAGAAATCTGCTTTCTTAAAATTGCAAACAAGTCCGGCATAATCAAAAACTGTTTTGATTCAACAAAAACACCTTCCTTAAATGAAGGTCTTTCCGAAATCTTTAAGTCACCTACTTCAAGCCCTCTGAATCCTATTGAAACCTTTTTAATTTCAATCTCGCGATGCAGGAATTCCGACATCTTTGTAATCAAAATACCTTTTAATTTTTCGGGCGGATACGCAATTCTGAGTGCGACTATTAAGCCGATAAAAAGAACAATAAAACTTATAAAAAAAACCAACAAAAACTTCTTAAATTTTTTCATCTTTCAATCCCTCACCAACAACAGCTCCTATTTTTAATAGTTACGGGTATCTCTTCAGCGAAATGCAACGGAGGCGGAAGGATTCGAACCCTCGATGGGCTGACGCCCATACTGGTTTTCAAGACCAGCGCCATCAACCACTCGGCCACGCCTCCATTTTTACGATATTTCACATCCTTTTTCTACATTTGTTTTTCTGCCACTACGGCTTTGGCGGACCCGCCTACGAATCAGTGGCGGACAAGCAACCTTTATTCGCCTAAGGCGAAACTCGGCCACGCCTCCCCGCTCATTTCATGTGCGAGGACTCGCCCCTACGGGGCGGGGCACCACTCACATTAGTATAAATTTAAACATTTAGTTTTTTATTATTATTTTATTATAACAAGGTTGGCTAAAAAAATCAAGGTTATTTTTTCAAATTCCCTGCTGAAAACCTAAAAAAATAACCCCGCTTTAGCGGGACACCACTACCTTCTTCGTCTCTATCCATTCGTTTATATCTTTAATATCAAACTTCGTTAATCAACCGCACTTTACAAAAGGAATCTTCCGCATATAGACCCAATCATACAGGGTACTTTTTTTTATTCCCAAATACTCTGCTGTTTCAGTCATATTCAAAAATCTCTTTTCCATTTTTATATCGAGCCGAATAAGAACTCGGTTATATCCTTTAATTTGCAGATTTTTCTTACCTCTACCTGACAGATATTACCGTTTAGAATTTCAATATATACCTCGCCGAAAAAACTGCCTTCCCTGATTTTTCTGATATATCTCATACAAACACCCACTGGGATGATTTCTCCGTTTTTTCTTTCTGCTATAGGAAAAAATTTTTCTATTTTTTCAAAACAAACAATATCGCTGTTAAACAGTTTCAGATGAAACTCGCCTGTATAGTTAGTGCTGCAGACCTGCATTAACAAGTCCTCGAAATTCTTCATTTGATTTTTGTTTTATACTCTCATTGATGTTAACGCTACAATACCCGGTTGTCAAATTGCTATTTTCAATATTTTTAGCAAAAATCACTCACAGTTGACAAATTACCGTCTCAAAACCCCATTTTGTTTTGAAAAGTATAATTTTATGCTTGTACAAAAATATTTGACAAGATTTTTTCTTCAAACAGTTATTTCTCGTAAATTGAATATTTCGCATAATTAACCTGCTCCCGATTTTTCGGAATGTCCCTAATATATATAACCCCAAAAAACATCAAAGCGGTTCCCGATTTTCCTTATTTCAAAAAAGTTTTTCATATCCCAATTCTCTCGTTTTGTTAAAAAAAAAGACATAAGGTATACACACTTTTACATGTGCACACTTTATGTCTCGGGTATTCCCCGCAAACACGATATTACGCTAAAATTTCACAATGATCCGAACCACTGAACTAACTATATCAAATTATTTTTCTTTTGTCAAGTATTTTCAGTAAAACTTTCCAGCGTTATTATGTGCCTATTTTACTTTTCACCCAATCAAAAAATCTTGTTGTCAATTTAATAAGTGTTTCCGCTTCGTTTTCAAGGAAGTCCCTGTCTTCGTATTCTACTAAATTTTTCTTTGATAATATATTTGCAAGCGTTTTACTTTTTTGTTTAATATCCTGTATATTGGAAACAGTTGACAGTAAATCCGCTGCATCGCTGTGGTCGTCGCCCGAAGACCTCAATCCCAAGTGAAAGACTAATACAGCATCGCAAGCAGAAATTGCACAATGAATGGCATTAAGACCGACGGCATTCCATCGCTTTTCATTTTTTGCTTCCAACATTGTATAATAAAACTCTTCTGCTTTTTTCAAATATACAACATACTTGGTTCTCTCAATTTTTCGCGTTGTGATTCTTTTTGCAGTCATAACAATTCCGCCAGCGGTTTTCCTAATACCAATTTCCCTGTTCTGCTTATTTCTTTTATTATTGCCAATTTGCTTTTCTTTTTTAAGTCGGCTGCGGTCAGAATATACGGCTCAATCCTGCTGTTGAATAATTTCATAGTTTTGTCGTTTACCGTATTCATGATGCGTTCGATTTCTGCTCTATCGGAATCACGCTTTATAACTATCATAATATCGATGTCGCTTAGCGGTTTTTCTTTTCTTTTTGCTACACTGCCGAATAATACAACCGAGAAAATCTTTCCTTTAAGTTTCCTGTTTATTGTTTTGACCAATATTGTATTCAGTATTTTCGGAATTGATTTTTCTTTTTCAAATAATTCCGACAGAATATTTTTTACTATGTAATTGGAGTCGTTCAACCGATAAATATGGGTAACCCCGGTACTTTTCAACAGAAGGATCCTTTCAGAGTGCAAATCTTGTAATGCTTTATGGCAAGTTGCAGGACTTATATTTATTTCCTTCGCTATCTGTCTGCCGCTCCATTCCGCACGAGTATTAAATAAAAACCTGATAATTTTAATTTTTGTTTCCTGATTTAAAATTTATCCAACGGTTCGTGAATCCTCATAAATTTGTCCTTCCTGTGTTTAATAATTAAAACATATGTTTAGAAATCTAAACATAGTATATAATAAATTTACTTTTTGTCAATGGATATTTTAAAAAAAACTGTCCATTCTGATAACCGGCAAGTTTAATTCACGATGCTGTTCCCTTCATCCTCTTCCTCATCCGGATACTGTTCGGGCGAGGAACCGATTTTTTGTAAAAGCAGCGGGTATTTTTTGTTTGAGGCGGCGGACGATTTTTCTTCACGGATAAGTTCAACTATAAACTTCCATTCGTCGCCGTAGTCAAACAAAAACAACAATTTTTTATCTTCAAAAAACGCTTCCTGTAATTTCGTTTTCTTTACGCCTTTGGTGGCGGGGTTACATTTCTCGCCCACATCTTTGAATAATTCGTATTGTCTTTCTGCGTGATACCAGTTGCTGACATTGTTAAAAAATCCAAAGCAATGGTCAAAGTCAAAATCAAAAGATTCAATGAGCGCTTCCGCAAAATTATAAAGCGTTTGCGTTTCCAACAGAGCAAGTTCCCGGAATACGGAAGAATCGCCGAACAGCGATACCTTAAAAACAAATATTTTCTCCCCGGCTGCCGCAGATTTCCTTTTCATATGTCGTTCCAACAATTCAGGAACAGTCCTGTTATCTTCCTCCCAAAATCATTTTTTCAAGTTTTCAGATTAGTTCTTCTAATTTTGTAACTACCTTATATTCTACATCCTCGAATTCTTTAAAGTGGGATTTTCCGCACTGTATTTTCAATTTTTCACTTCCCCGCAATTGGGTAACATCCTGTGTTGCTTTTGTCTCCGCAACAAAATATAATTTTTTCTCATTCTTGAATACCAGCGCCCAGTCCGGATTATAATTACCGATAGGTGTTTTTATCGTAAACCAATGTGGCAGTTTAAAATAAAATCCCACGTTTTCGTTCGACTCGCAGTCCTTTGCAAACTGCAGCTCTCTTTCAGACATTGAACTAATCTCTATATAATTTGTTAATGTTTTCTCCTGTTTTGTGACTTTATAAAGATTATTAAGATAGGTCACAATTTCATTTTCTTCAAATAGCATCATTGTATATTCTTGCCCGCCGATTTTTTCATATTTTATACCATTAACCATAAAATCATTAAGAACATTTTTTATCTCTACAACAACCATATCCAAAAACAATTGAGGATTTTTGAATACATCATTCAAACGTTCAGATTTTTTCAAAATCCTTAAAATTGTTGATCGTGTTAATTCAGTCTTACTTTGAATATAACTTAATATATCAGGAATTCCGTTTATCAAACAATCAGCATTATAAATACCTATACCAATCTGATGCCCGTCGATTCCCTCTTTAACCATATCCAAACCCGTTTTTACAGATTTGATAACCGGCTTTTTTACTTCAGACATATTTTTTATAGCGATTGAGGCGGTTTTTATCAGTTCTTCTGTATTATAATTTACTCTGTATGTCGTCTTATATTTTATTTTATTCCACAATTCAATAAAATTCGGGTCCAATGAATAATTCTTTTTTAGTTTAATTTTTACACGATCATTTTTATTTTTAACTCTACCTGTAAACTCAACACCGCAGTCGTCCTCAATTTCTTTCTGCAACTTGCCGGCAAATTCTTCATAACTCTCGTTTGCTATAACCGTCAATTTATTTATGTTTTTGTCAAACACCCTGTCTCCTGTCTGATTCACTGAAAGCCGTAAACCCCTGCCGATTTCCTGCCGTTTTTTCAATTCCGATTTGGTTTCATTCAGGGTGCATATTTGAAAAACATTCGGGTTATCCCAGCCCTCTCTTAACGCCGAATGGCTGAAAATAAATCTCAGCGGATTATTTATATCTAAAAGTTTTTCCTTATCCTTCATAATCAACTGGTAAGTGTCGTCATCTGCCTGGGTTTCGCGTCTCTCTGAGGAATCCTTTAAAATACCTTTTTTATCTTGCGCGAAATAACCGTTGTGAACCTGTTCGGTTTTGAAAGGTATAACTCCTTTATAAGCGGGCTTTGAAGAAAACTCAGCATATATTTGTTCAAACCACTCAGCAAATTTGCCTTTCACTGCATTTCCGGATTCGTCATAATGCCTGTAATTTGCAACCCTATCAATGAAAAACAGCGTTAAAACTTTTATTTCTTTTTCTTTAAGGTTTTTCTCTTTATTGAAATGCTCTTCAACGGTCTTACGTATTTGCACCTTCATTATGTCATCCTGCAAACCGCCTCTTGTTTCACCTTTATTTATCCTGTCGCCATTTGAAAGTTCAATATATCCCTCTCCGACATCAATATTATTAATAATAAACCCGTCTTTATACCTGTCCGATTTATTTGATAGTTCAAAAATGTCATCACCTACTTTCGCAGAAACGGATTTTCTTACGATGCCTTTTTCAGTATCTACGATATCAATTTTCAATTTAACATTGGTTTTTGTTTTTGTTGACTTTAGATTTTCAAGTTGAATAAAAGAACGATTAAAATCATTTTCCGCGTACACGGAATCAACCTCTATCTGCTTGACAAGCCCCATATCATATGCTTTTACAGGATTCAATTGGTAAACAAGATTATATGGATTCGTATGCGTCGCGGAATATCGCAAAGTACATAGCGGATTAAGATTTGCAACAGCATTTTTTCTTATTTCCGTCTCCATATTCTGCGGTTCGTCAACAATAACAATTGGTTTTGTTGATTGAATAAATTCTATAGGTTTCTTGCCGGTAAGTTTATCGTTTTCTTTATTAATAACATTTATATCCTTAGCAAACGAATCAATATTTATTACCAGTATCTGGATTGCATTGCTTAAAGCAAAACCTCGCAAATTGGACACCTTTGAAGAATCATAAACCTGATACGTTGCCGGTGTTTTGTCATAAAGATTTTGGAAGTGCTCAAAAGTAATTTCAAGATTTTTTAACACGCCTTCCCGGATTGCGACACTGGGAACGACTATAATAAACTTTTTAAAGCCGTATTTCTTATGCAATTCGTAAATTGTTCGCAGATAAACATAGGTCTTTCCTGTTCCTGTTTCCATTTCTACTGAAAAATTCAATCCTGCCAGTGACGCAGAAACCGGTATTTCGTTTTTCTTTTGAATGCTATTTAGATTTTCCAATATCTGCTCTTCCGACAAAACAAGATTGTTGCCTACGCCATTCTCGTTGAATTGCAAACTACCGGAGTTCTGTGAAAGCGAAAACTCATAGTCGCTCTTGCTCAACGGCTGACCTTCAAAAATATCAACTATGGATTTTATCGCATCTATTTGGAACTGCTGGTTTGGATCAAAATGTAGTTTCATAAATCAATTACTAATAATAATTAAGTTATACTTTAATCTCCCAGTGACCGCCTTTATCGGGACCTTTACGCTTGATAACTCCTTCTTTTTTCATTTTTTTAATATTCCACTCAACCCCTCTTCTTGTTAGTCCGGTTTTAACCATAAGTTCTTTCTGTGTAATTGTCGGATTATCTTTTATTAAGGTTAATATTTTCTCCACAGCTTTCTCCACAGTTTTCTCCACAGCTTTCTCCACAGCTTTCTCTGTTTGTGCTTTTACCGGAATTCTTTTTTCATCTCCAAAATATTACTATAAAACAGTGTCCCCATTATTGCATTATCCTTGCCATTTCTAATCCCGGGCAGAATTAATTAGGTGTGACCCCTTTAAAGGTTTCAATCATAAGGGGGGTGGCAATTTGCCCCCACCCTTTAGACAGTTCAGGATCGCGGCGACGCATATCTTTTAAGTATCCATTTGGCTGGGCAGAATCTGTCAATGCAGATACCACATCAACTATAACAAACCACCATTCATTTTTGTGAAGAGTTTTTCTAATTTTTCTGCCTTTAAACAACGCGATTTTTGTAGTTGTCATATTTCCTCCGATGTTTTATATATCTCATTGAAACTGATTCTGACGGTTCTGTCCTGCCCCCGTTTTAGCGGGTTCAACCTACCTGCCGTGACAGTGACTGACTCTTTTTCGCCTATATTGCCATTTCTAATCCCGGGCAGAATTAATTAGGTGTGACCCCTTTAATTCCCGCTCCAAATCGTTTTTACAGGATTCAAGAATAACAACATTCTTTGCCCAGCTAATTTCTTGCACCACTGGTGCAAGTTTTAAATTATTTACATAGTTTAAATAAAACTTACGCATACGCCATATATTATCTTTAGAAAATCCTTGTATACCAGGAAATTCCTTTTGCAAATCTTCTGCAAGTTTTTCTACCACACTTTTACCCCATCCAAACAGTTTTTGTTTTTCAATTACACCCCTGCCTATATCCCAGTAAAGAGAAATAAGTTCTTTGTTTACTGCTTTCAAGGCATCATACTGTGACCTGTAAATCCGTTCTTTTATTTCTCTTAGAAATTTACCATACTTATTGTCATTTTTAATAATATTCATTTTTTATCACCTCAGAATTCTTAATTCTGCTGATTTGGTTCAACCTACCTGCCGTGACAGTGACTGACTCTTTTTCGCCTATATTGCCATTTCTAATCCGGGCAGAATTAATTAGGTGTGACCCCTTTAATTCATAAATCAATTTACTTCTAATTTACTTCTAAAATACTAATAATTTACTAATAAATATTAAGTTAAAACCCATTTAGATTTCTTAAATGAGCCGATATTTTTTTGTCTTTATTTGCAATGTCGTCTATTAAATTATGTCTTAATCTCCCAGTGACCGCCTTTATCGGGACCTTTACGCTTGATAACTCCTTCTTTTTTCATTTTTTTAATATTCCACTCAACCCCTCTTCTTGTTAGTCCAGTTTTAACCATAAGTTCTTTCTGTGTAATTGTCGGATTATCTTTTATTAAGGTTAATATTTTCTCCACAGTTTTCTCCACAGCTTTCTCTGTTTGTGCTTTTACCGGAATTCTTTTTTCATCTCCAAAATATTACTATAAAACAGTAGTTTTTTCGTATTTTTTAATTGGGCGATGTCCCCATTATTGCATTATCCTTGCCATTTCTAATCCCGGGCAGAATTAATTAGGTGTGACCCCTTTAATTTAAAATACTAATAATTTACTAATAAAATACTAATAATTTACTAATAAATATTAAGTTAAAACCCATTTAGATTTCTTAAATGAGCCGATATTTTTAATTTTTTTGTCTTTATTTGCCATTTCATTAATTAAATTACTTATTTTTGTTCTTTTCTGCTTTTCATCTAAAATATCGGATAACTTATTGAATATTAATTTATTTACATCTTTTCTACTAGCTGAACCAAATTTATTTATAAATTCTATCACCATTTTTTTATAGTGTTCCTTATCAAAAGCACGATTCTTTATATATGTTGCTCTTTCTCCCGTAATCGCAGCAATTTTTTGGGTAACAAAAATTTTAGGATACCTGCCTTCAAGTAAACCCTGCTTTTTCAATATTTTAAATTCTGCTATTATTAATTTCTCTCCTTTTTGAACTTTGTCCAAAAGTATTATTGTTTTCAAATCCAATTCTGTATTTTTCATTAACAATCGTGTATAATTTTCATCTAACACTTTCCCATATATCTTTACTGTAACTTCCTCGTTTATATCTAATTTATATGTCGGCAAAGGAAAATATCTTTCTCGCTGCTTTATAAACATTTTTCTTATACCGCCACCAACCGTATCGATCATATTCAAATTAACCATAGCAGTTGCGAGAAATTGATTCCTATAATATTTCGGTGGTGAATCCGTTTCAATAACCGACTCAATATTTCCCGGAATAAATTCTCCCGCATTTGTAAAAATAAGTTCTTCAGGTTTTTCAATAATAATAATCCGCGATCTTAACTCATAATCCTGATGAGCAATACAATTGTGTAATGCCTCACGAATCACATACGGTTCATATTGTGTTATTTCTATAGGGAACAAAGTGTTATCTGGCAGGTAACGGTATTTAAGATTTCTTATTTTATTGCGTACGGCATCTGTATTTAAAATAAACGGCGGCTCAAAATGTTCATAATCCTTTTCAACATTATGTTCATCTTTTAAAATCCAGCTTATTTTTGCAATACTTGGACCAATAAAATGCTCTGATTCGGGTTTTCCAAGTAAAATAATTGCTGTCCGTGTAATTTTACCTTCAATGGTAACTTTTGCTTTATTTAAAAAAGTAATATCATCCCAACTGGCAACATCAGAAGCCAAGTCTTTATTCTTTATTTTATATTCAGTTCGCGCTTTTAAAATAGCGTTAACATCCAAATCATTCAACGATGCCCCTTCGCATATTTCCACTGACCAATCACTTTTAAATTCATTCCTTATCTGTTCTATTTCTTGTATATTTAACGGTGAAAGTGAATTTCCATCCCTACCATAATAATGTCCTTCCCATGCAACCGGAATTCCTTTTGGTGCTGCCGGAACCTGAAACAGTAAAACTCTTTTTCCGGATATGTGCAACTCGTATATTCCAATGAATGTAATACGACTTGTTGTTTTTTCTGCAATTTCATGTTTTAAATTTTCTAATTCTGATTTACTGATTCTATAACTTGTCCCTACAATATTTCTTAATTTATCAGAAACACCAAAAATCAACCAGCCCTCTGACACATTTTCCAAGTTCGCTTCATTGCTTAAAGCCGAAAAATATTTACCCAATTTTCCAAAATCAAAATCTTTCTTTGCTTCTTTGAATTCCACCCATTCCGTTTCTATGTGCATTTTTTGTAGTTCTTCAAATTTCTTTTTTATCTGTTCTGTATTCATTTTTCATTACCTCAAAAACTTTTCTGTTGATTCAAAATGTAGTTTCATATTTTTATATTTTATCAATGGATTTCATAGACAAACTACTACCCCACAAATCTTTTCTCATTGCTATAGCAACTTTTCTAAAACTTTCGTTGGAAGGAGTATCAATAAATTTACCCATTGAGATAAGGACTTCTTCTGAAGCAAAAAGTATCATGTTATTCCATTCCATAATTATCTCGTCTTTTAAATCTTTAATATTCTGAATGTATTCTCTTCCGTGTTTGTGTAACATTGACTTATTTTTTTCGAAATCCAACATAGAAAGCATAAGCATGATAATACATTTATAGCGGGTTTCTTTGAACTCTTGTTTATGCAATAATGCGGAGTTTTTCCGTTCCCATAAAATACGAAAATAATTACCTAATAATCCACCCAGTCCCAATAATGCTAATACACTTATAATATTTTCAAATGTCATAATACTCCTATATCGTCTTGAAGTCTATGCCGGCGTCTTTGAGTTGTAGGGCGGTATTGGTTTTTAATTGGTCGTTACCGGAAAAAAGCGAATCAAGACAAATGAACTTCTTTGGCTTCAGTGTTATTATCTCTTTTATTGCCTTTTCGCTTATCTTTGAAAGTGCCACAATTATCTCATTGTCAGCGACGAAAAACACATCGCAACCGTCTATTTTCTTTTCTTCTACTTTTGTGTTTAGGTCGTAGCCGGATTTGAGAAGTATTTCCCACATCATATTGGTTATTCGTGATTCGGGCTTTACTGGTTTTTCAAATGCGTCAAGCTGTTTCGGCAGGTCTTCTTCTTTTATGTCGCTTCGCCAGATTTTGAAGTTTGAGGGCTGGAGTTTAAATACTTTGAAACCGAGGTCAAGATTTAAGGTGTCATTCCCACGCAAGTGGGAATCCAGTCCTTTATTTTTAAAAAGATCATTTGGATTCCTGTTTTCACAGGAATGACCGTCTAATTTAAGACGAGATTGCTTCGTTTCACTCGCAATGACATCCTTTAACTTTATAATTACTCGGCGAATACGCTCTTTACAGATTTCAGCAATTGTTTTATAACCGGCTTTGAATGCTTCAGAATCTTCATCACATTTTTCTGGCATTTGAACACAAATAAACTTCCGATTTCCCCCATCTTCTTTATTTAAGTCCAAAACTGCATGAGCAGTAGTCCCAGAACCAGCAAAAAAATCAAGGATAATGTCTTCCTGCCTGGATCCGATTGTCGCTAAATGTTTAATTAATGCTATAGGTTTGGGAAAATCAAAGTATCTTGCTCGAAATAATTCTTCAACTTCTAAACTTGCTTCCTGATTTGTCCCGTATTCTATATTATAAAAATCATTTGAGATTTGCCCTTCGCTTTCATGCAAATATATTTTACCATAGGGTTGTTCATCTCCGCCTTGTGTCCAATAGATCTCATCGCTTTTTATCATATCATTCATTTTCACTTGTTTTACCATCCATGGTCCATATAGAATTTTACCTGAAGGTGTTTTAATCTCATATTTATGACGTCCTCTAGTTTTATCTAGTAATATCGCTCTTCTAAAATCACCATTTTTATCAGAATAGCGATATTCTTTTTTTGCTCTTTTAGTTAATTTCATTTTATATAAACCTGGCACATCATCATTTCTTTTAAAAATTAAAATATACTCTTTAACTTTTGCGAACTCACCAATGTTTGGTTGATTATCTGTTCTACGCCATGCAATTTGACTCACAAAATTCTCTTCGCCGAAGATTTCGTTCATTAGTAACCGCAGGTTGTGAACTTCGTTGTCGTCTATTGATACAAATATCACGCCGTCTTCACGCAATAGATTCCGTGCTAAAAACAGGCGCGGATACATCATTGAAAGCCAATTACTATGGAAGTGTCCGCTCTCTTTGTTGTTTTTTCTGAAAAGTCCTTCTTTTGTAAGCAGTCCTTCTTCGTCTTTATCGCCAATCCGTTTTAGATATTCGCCTTTTGATTCTTGAAATCTGTCGGGATAGATAAAACTATCGTTGCCGGTGTTATATGGCGGGTCAATATAAATCATCTTTATTTTGTTGTAGTATGCTTTTTGTAAAACCTTTAAAACTTCAAGGTTTTCACCTTCTATGAAAATGTTGCCGGTCTTGTCAAATTCAACCGATTCCTTTTCCGCAGGTACAAGCGTTGCCGTTGTTGTTTCCTGCAATACTTTAAATGCGTCCGTCTTACCCGCCCAGTTTAATACATATCTTTCGCCTTCGGTTACAACCACTTCACCGAGAGTAAGATGTAACTGATGCAAGTCAATTTTGCCCTCGGTAAATATCTCAGGTAATACTTCTTTCAGTTTCTCAATTTTTTCCTGCTTTATATCTTTTGATTTTCCATCCATTTTCATCTCCAATCCCCGTTTTCACGAGGACAAGTTTTGGTAATTATTTTTTTAATGTTTCAACTGTATGCCGAGTTTTTTGTATATGTCGTGTTTTATCTGGTTCATGATAGATTCCACGCCACTTAATGATTTTAAAAAATCGTCCGAGCCAGGTTTACTTGCTTCTTCCGGCTTTCTTTCCAGTAAGTCCAATATACCCTGCATCATTGCATCAGATTCCATCAGGTTTCTCATTAAATCCCGCGGAAGTTTAGCGGGGTCAATGTTCATTTTGTCAAGTTCGCGAATAAACTTAATGTTGGAAACCAACATATCAAGACATTTTTTTCTAAGTGTTAATAGTTCTGCTGATGTTTTTCGCTTGCCTTCTGTATGTTCGACAGTCAATGAATTCCATAAAGACAAATAGCACTCCAGAAATGTTTTGTATTCATCTTCATCGCGAAAAGCATTGTGTTCGGGTAGAACCACGTCCAGCAATTCTTTATATCCACCGATTTGCCCCGATTCTATTTTATCCCTGAATAGTGACTTTATTAAGAAAGGGTCGAGTGATAGACCCATTTCATGCAGGATTTTGTTAAATTCTCTGTCACCCGGATACTGATCTAATTTTACTTTTTTGCGACTCTTTTTTCCTCCGGAGAATTGTTTTTCTTTTCTTTCCTCTAATTTCCGCATCGTCTTCTGAAGCATATCTTCCCAGCAATTTTCAAATTCTTCATCGCTGATATTTAAAATACTTTTATTCTTTTTCATTTTAGTTATTATACGAGAAACAATATTTCAGCACTTTCCAATGTCCCCACCACAAGACATTGGCGGGCAAGCGTCTTTGTCGGGACCGATGTGGCGAAGATAACTATTATCTAATACTTTTCGCCAGGCGGGGCATCTGTTCAACCATATAAAGCGGGATAGAAAGTATTTTGTCAAAATAAGATAACTTGTCTTGTGAAAAACGGATCCCGAATTTTGATTTTTTTTCCTCAATAAACATTCTTAATGATTTAAGTTTACCTTCTTTGCCTGATTTCACTTCAACAGGCAGAATATCCGAATCGATATTAATGACATAATCAACTTCTGCCATGCTGCTTTTCTTTTCTCTTGCCCAAAAATAAAGGTTGCCCTGCTGGTGTTTATCGGAATATGCCACAAGTTCCTGCCCGATAAATTGTTCGGCAACGGCACCTGCATTTATCTTCATAAAATCTTGTTCAATGCTTAATTGTCCCTGTAAGCCGCACAAATTTTGCATCAACCCGATGTCAAGAAAATTCAATTTTAATTTCTGTTCGTCTATTTGAGACCCAATCGGCAGTCCGGATGCCTTCGTCAGATATATCGGTTTAACTATTCCGGCAAGCGACAGAAGGTTTAAAGCATTTTTTAAATCTCTCGAGCGGGTTTCGGGGTCAATGTTTGAAAATTTTATTCTTTGCCCTATCAAACGGGGCGCGGTATCAAAAACTTTCTGCAGGTATTTGTGCTGATAAATTTTGGCATATTTTCCGAAATCACTTCTATACGTCTGCAATATCCCCGTCTGGATTCTTTGGCAATTCGTCATGTCATTGCTTGATAAATATTCCTTAAGCACTGCAGGCATTCCCCCGACGATGAGATATATGCGAAGTAACTCAAGAAGTTTTTTATGAATAGTATCATCTATTGGAGCGGTTAATTTAACTTCTGAAAGATATTGACTCAAGTTCTGGTTGCCGGTGGCATCAAGATATTCCGAAAATGATAACGGCTCCAAATATAAAAAGTAAATTCTGCCGACAGGCATTTTAAAGTCGTCGCTGTTTAAGGCAAATTCAAGAAGTGAACCGGCGGATATAACGGCAAGTTTTGGCATTTTCTCTTTGAAATAGCGGAGAGACATTATTGCCTGCGGACATTCTTGTATTTCGTCAAAAAATAAAAGGGTATCGCTTTCTTCAATCTGCACTCCAAGTATCAGCCGGAGTTTGTTGATGATTTCAGATGGGTTAAGAGATTGGAAAACTTCCTTCAACTGCGGTTGAAATTCAAAATTAACCACGACAATATTTTGGAAATGGGTTTTTCCAAAATTTTCAACAAGATAACTTTTACCTACCTGCCTGGCGCCGCGTATTATTAACGGATACCGGTCTTCTTGCGATTTCCACAAAATCAGTTCTTTTTCGATGGCTCTACGCATTATTATCACCCCATGGCTACGGTTTGGCTAAATTACGGGGTTATTATAGCACTAATTTGGCTAATATACAATGTTATGCTGTAATTTTAAAAGATTTAATAAATTCTTCATTATTAGTTTTTTAGCCATTCTATTATTATATTGTACAAATTATCGGCAATAAGTCAAGTATTTTGCCGATAATTTGAATTATAGGAACATTACAGATGTCCTTTCTAAAATGCTTAGAAATTCCTCTTTATTTTTATGCAGCATTTTCAATAACCTACCATCTCTTGTTTATTTTTCCTTTTCTTGTTTTTGTGTTGTACAAAGTAGTTAAAGATGTGTTTTTTACGGTGTTCCGTAAAGCGACCAGCCGATTTTCACTTATCCCGTTTTTTTCTAAAACAAATCCGATTCTTTTTCTCCTTGAAACATTCGGATACTTTGAAGCATATTTTATAAGTTTTGATATGTCTATTTTATTTCTTGCCTGCTGAATTCCGGGGAATTCTAATTACTTTCTTTAAATCCTCAACTGTTGCCGGTCTGGGCGTTAATTCATCCATTGTTTTTTATTTCTTTTTGTCTTTCAACAATCCCTTTAATTATAAACTTTTCCCAATGTTCATTAGCTTCTTCATGGGTTTTATAATGGTAAATGCCTTTGGGAATATAAAGTTTTGATTTAAAAAATTTATTCGTAGAATCGCTAAACGCACAACCTCTTTTGAGGTTTTCAGCTGTTGCATGAAATGTTATTTCAGGTTCTTTATATTTACCCACTATTTTCTTCATAATTTAAATTATTATCTTAGGGCTTACTGAAAAATGCTAATAAAAACGAAATGACGACGGTAATTATATACAAATTTCTGCAAAAATATGATTAAAAATGCACGAATTTTACACAAAATCACCAAAAAACCTTGCACTTTTTGA
>Ga0208373_1002964_pt1 | contig 17520 bp, 18 predicted proteins | sample RifOxyC2_FD_184036 | JGI IMG/M metagenome (GOLD analysis project Ga0208373, IMG submission 184036) | Soil microbial communities from Rifle, Colorado - Rifle Oxygen_injection C2 (SPAdes) | ecosystem: Environmental > Terrestrial > Deep subsurface > Rock core/Sediment | place: Rifle, Colorado... | reverse complement strand
ACTTGTTTTTTAAAGCCATAATTATAGGTATTCATTATGACTTTTTCCGGCTGGCTTACTTTTTTACTCATACTTTGTCCTCCTAATTCTTGTTGATTTGACTGTCAACTTTTTTCGGGACAAGACATCACCACAGCTTGTTGGTAACGTTCCCTGCGCTGGCACAGTTTTTTTTACCTTAGACCTATCGCGCATGCCCGCAGGGCTAGCGTTATCATGAAAAAAAAATTGTGCTATGCGCAGTGTTATGCACAGTATTTATAAATATTAAAAAATAATTTTCAAGAAAAAAAGCCTTTATATTTCATGCGTTAAAACTCATCATCTCGTTAAATTGCTTTTTTTATCAAAAGTAATAATTTTAAAATTATTTCTATCACGCCGAGATTTTTTTTTATCACGCCGAAATGCTTTAAATTATACATTTTGATTTGAAAATATTTTTGAATATACGTGCTTATCCTAATACTGCAAGATGTTTTTCATCGGTTTTTCCTTTCTTATCTCGATTAATTTTTAACGTGAAAAATTTTATCATTTTTATCATTTTTTAAAATTTCATCACAGTGTTTTTAAAGGAAAAACAAATTTTATAAATCTTTCGTATCACAGTATTAATGGCTCATCAAGCCTGTTTTAAAGCTTTATAAAATTTAAAAAATAAATTCATCTTGCAGTATTAAATCGTGCGATAGATTATCAGCGTTGGGCATCAGCGTTGGCTTATCCGCATGGGATCTCGGTTTCGTGCAATATTGTGCATAACGGTATCCGTGCAGGGCGTCGTGGTTGCCACCTTAGACCTACGCGCATAGGCGAAGCCTTAGCGTTATCAATCAAAGCAACCATGTGACTTGCACGGGGTTAGCACCTGCCGTTTTATCACATAATTTATCTACCAATTTTGTCACAAACAATAATTTATAAGAAAAAAAATTAAATTCTTTACTGTATTAAATGGTGTCATATTTATAATTTTTATTTACTTGATTTTTCAAAATATTATTAAACCTATTATTATCTCTTTAATAAAGGATTACTTTTTTTTACATACGGTTTATAAAAGAATTTTTTATCTATTGCTTGAATTAAATAATTAGTGGTTAAAATAAAAACTGCATCTAAAGGCGTTATTCCTCTCATAGATTTATTTACATCGTAAGAAAAGTCACGCCCACACAAAATATTATAATTTATGTATCTTGTGAAAAAAGTGTCACGGTAATTGGGATATGTTATAAAATTATTTATCGTATAATTATCCTGATTCGATAATATAGATTTTCGTGAAAAGATAATTTTATAATTTGTTATACTATCAGTTTGTGCAAAAGATAATGAAGAAATAACGATAAAGCAGTTAATTAATATTAATTTCATGCTTGTCATTTGTTTTAAAATTAATTGCTATGATTTAACATAACTATTAGATTAAATCCAACGGAATAAAAATAATTATTTTTCATTTGATTTCCAAAATTTATAAGATTCCAATAAACAAAATTAGGTTCATATTTTATTTTAAATTTTTCAAATTTTTGCTCATACCCAATTCTTACACCAAGTCCTATTTTGCAATGATTGATATATTTATCGTCTGTTTTAAATTTCATAAAATTATAATTTGTTGTGCTATCAGATACAGTATTATTATCGTAAAATGTTTTTGTATTTAACCAAAAATTTATATTCAAACTTAGCGATATGTATATTTTGTCTTTAAATAAATAATGAATTGAACTTAAACTTAGCAATAATGAAGAATTGCGACTTGTACTTGAACCTAAAGGATAATTAATTATTTGACTTGAATTTTGATAAATTGAACCATATAACGGATGTATTTGGTCTGGAAAAATAAAGTCATAGTCTGATTTATATTTTTTTTCCTGTGAGCAAAATAATAAACCTAATTCAATGTCATTTTTCTTTGTAATTTTAGAAGTAATCAACACACCAGTTCTAAAGCCATACCTTGGATTTACAGATGTTGTATAATTATTTTTTTCAATGATATTAAATGTCAAGTCATTTCCATAAGTAAAACCTATTGTCAGTTTTGTTTTAATAGTGTCATTTTGTGCAGTTATATTAAAATTTAATAGAACTAAAATTACAAATGGAATCAATTTTATTGTCTTCATAAATTTTACACCATTTAATTTTTATCAATCCTATGTTTAATTTTTAAATTATTGATTTAGTAAATTATATTTTTCGGTCAAATCATTATGTCGAAAATCTCAGGAACGGTTGGTGCTAACGGTACCTGCGCTGGCACATGTTTTATTTACCTTAGACCTACCGCCATGCCCGTAGGGCTTGCGGGTTTAAATAAAAATAAAATTGTGCTACGCGCAGTGTTAGGGGGTCGTGCATCTCAATTTATAATTATTTCATTTTTAATTTTTTCAATAAACCCATTTAATTTTTCATAGAAATGTAATTTATTATCATCATTCATTTCATTAAAATTTGGAAATCCAAAATGATGCTCTATTTCATAAATTATTTTATCTTTAATTACTGTACGATCAGCTTTTTTATAAACAAGACTTAATATTTGACCAGTTAAACAATCGTATTCATCATTTGGTGCACCTCCCACTATTAGAGCACAAGGATCAAATTCATTTAACAATTTTGTTAATATTTGAAAATCCTTTTTGTAATTTGACTTTAATACTTTATTCTTCATCATTATCTAATTCTCCGCTATCCCAACAAGAAATACATAAATTTATTCCATTATCGCCAAGCCGTTTTAACCTTACTGGATCAAATCCCATATTACATTGCTGGTCGTATTCATACAAATACCAAATAGATATAAAATCTTTAGGAATTCCCAATTCTGCAAGCTGTTCAAATTTATTTTCTAAAAGATCAAGAAAATTATTAATAAAATCATAATCTGATTCATTATTTTTTTCAATTATTTCGTAAATCCAAACTTGATTACTACCATCAATTTTTTTTATATGATTATCTGTTTTCTGGATTTCAAGAATATTTGAAACTTTGTCAAATAATAAAGAATCATCAGCTATTAGATTAATTTGTAATTTATAAATATTTAACATTTTATTTTTCAGTTTTTTTTTGCATGCCCCCTAACGGTCCTCGAACTGGCTCATGTTTGGAATACCTTAGACCTACCGCTTATGCCCGTAGGGCTTGCGGGTTTAAATGTATGGAAAATTGAGCTAGTTCGATGTTAGGCACTCGGCAATTTATTTATATTTTATTTTTCATTTTCTTCAATTATTTTTTCTATTTCCCAGCTTTTTTCAAGAGAAGACCGTTTTGCAAAATATCCCTTTTGCAAATTTATTACATCAAGAATTGTCGAATCTATTCCAATAATTTGTTCAATACTTACAATCATAATATTTTCATTGGAATTTGTTGAGATATCATCAAAGAATTGCCATTCATCATCATTGTCATGATAAACTCTCGTAATAAGCATATTTTTGTTCACAACATTTTTTGTTGTAAATACAGCTTTATTTTTTGAAATATTCATGCTTTTCATAACGTTGTGCCATTGTTTATTTCTATTATTGTTATTACAACCAATTAACCCAATTAAAATAACTAAAGTCAATAAAATTCTGATCTTTATTACCATTTTGTTATAATTTCGCATTGATTGGATACCATTTCCTTAAATATTTATATACAGAATTTTGAACAAATGATTGCTTGATTCCGTTTAACAATATTATTTCATTCATTATCTGTACTCCATCGAAATCTTTATTATTTACTGCTTCTAAAAATTTGCAATTACAGATTTTTGAATTAATTCTATAAGAATATTTGTCAATCAAATCTAATAATACAAAGTCATTTATAATATCTCGTTTGTATTCGAAAATTAGAGCATAATTACCATCATTTGACCATTTCATGAAAATTAATTTGTCATATGGAGATAACCATGCTGTATGAATATCGGAACGATAATATAACAAATTATTATTACTATCATAAAAAGCAATTCTACAAGTCCACCAAGCCATACTTAATTCATCAATACTTGAAATTTTATAATAAAACATATTATTAGGACTTAAAGAATTAATTTCTAAAAACCCATTTAAAGAAAAGTATTGAAAATTATTTTTATTCATTCTATTTTTAATTGGCAATTACAATTTTATTTCTATTTTGAACTCAGGTCGGGTCTCTGTTGCTGGTGCCTAACGGTCCTTGTGCTGGCGCCGTTTTTTTTACCTTAGACCTACGCGCATGGCGAAGCCTAGCGTATCAATAAAAAAAATATGGTCGCTAGCACAATGTTAGAAGCTGGCTGTATTGTCCTATTTATCATACTTTCAGACAAATTTAATATTATTTTTTATTATACAAAATTAAAAAAGGGAGGAGAAAAAAAGAAAAAGACTTTGGAAAACAGGAAGGCTCTTTAATAAATTTTGGTTGTATGATTATTAACTTAGTAATGTACCTTTCTGAGTAGTTTTATGGCGTCTATTATTTAATCATATTGCAATAATTCATGGTGTTTTATTATTATTTTCAATTAATTTACTTTTTTCATTGACAGGATTTACAGAACGAAAAATAATTTCTGGAAGGCCATTTAACTTATATGAGCAATCACATGTTTCAAGTTGATCTAAATACATTTTTACAATAGGTGGATTTTTTAAATATGATTCAAGATTATCACAAAATTCATTCTCATTTATATAATAAGGAATTGTTTTGACCTCTTCCATTTCATTTTCACCAAATTCCCTTATTACCATGCTATCAGATTGAAAATATGCGAGAAAATAATTTATATCAATTATTGGTATTCCTTCTACTTCTGCTCCTGTAAACACAGGAAAATTTAAAATTATTACTTTTATTATTTTCTTCCCTTCAATTGTGTATAATTCTTTGAAATATTCTTGATTATTTATGAGAAATTGACACTTTCTATTTAATTGCTTTACAGCTTTAATAACGTCGCTGTTTAGTATTCCATAATAATCTCGCTCATACATTGGATATTTAGAACATTTAATTTCGCCCACAATCAATGTATTTTTTGTTTGAATCACAAGATCAATTTCCTCTTTGTTTTTATCATCTATTTTAAAATTAGATTCTTCTATAAGTCGAAATTTATTGTATTCATTATTTTCTACAGACTTCAATTTCTCTTTAACATATTTTTCAAGAGCCTTACCTCTAGTATCGAGTGATTCTCCTGCTCTTTCAAGCCAATAATCTATTAAAAATAAATAATTTGGTTTTGCAAGAGGTAAATAAGGGAAATAATAGTAATCGTCTTTTTTTAAAAGAGGTGTTTCATAAAGATCAAGAGTTCCATTGTTCACGACAGTAAGTAACTCAATAAATAATTCCACCTGAGATTCGCCATATTTTGTAACAGACATCAGATAGCTTTTTAGTACGCTATGTTTTATTTTGGGAAGAAAATTAGTTATAAATTTTTTAATTTGATTCTTATTTTCCGATGGGAAATCTTTAAAATATAATTCTACAACCAAATTTTTTAATTCAGAATGCAAACGTAGTAGATTTGTAACGGTTAGGTTTTTAAAATTAACCAATGGGTTTAAAGAATAAAAAGGGTAGTAGTCATGTATTGACCTCATATAATCTAAATATACGCTATAATCATCAAAGGTTCTTTTTCGTAATCTATATTTCACAAACCCTTTTTCAACGGTTACATTTAATAATATTTGTTTAGCAGAATTTTCAAACACCCATTCTTTAAATCCATTTTTTTGTTTTGCAATAAATTCGTAATAATATAACCTATTCATCCTTTGATTTTCTATACATGTAACAGATATTTGTTCATATAAATGCAATTCATTTTCGCAGGAATTAAAATATATTTTCTCATCATTAAAAATTTCAATCTTTCCATTGTAAAATAAACATCCGTCATAATGATCTTTTATAACATAATACTTATTTGTAACTTGAAATATATTTCCGAGAATTTTAAAAAAGTCTTCTTCTGAAATATTAGAAGTAGTGTTTTGAGGGTCATTAACCTTACTATAAGTCAAGTACCTTAAAAATAAATTCCCAAGGCTAATCATTGCCTCTGATAAAGCTATAAAATTTTGAGGATTGTCAGGCAAATGGTTTCTAATCATTACCGAATTTTGAAGATCAAATGCATTTAGTTGTATTGTTGTATCTAAAAACTTCATTTGATTTATTTTATTCAGTAGTTCCTGCTCGTTAAGAAATGCAATAAATAGTTCTTTCAAGTCCTCATTTGAAATAACAATATTCTTGTGTAAAGCAACCAGCTCATTAGTAAATTTTAAATGAAATTTTGTATTGAAATAATCACCAACGCCAATAATATTCAAGGCATCAGAGCTAACACCTTCAGTTTTTGCTTGATTATATAATGCTTGATTCTTTTTTTTATCATATTTAAAAGTAAACGGATTATACCCTGTTTGATAGCGTAGTATATTTAAATACTTAGTGTCATTGTGATTAGGTAATTCCATTTTTTTTATTGTTGTGTATTATTTTTCATTTTAATCATTTTTTCCTCAACATCATTTTCGAGTTTTACCATTTGCTTTATAAAATTAGGAAATCCTTGTTTCGTCACAATAAATATATAAGCCATTTTAGATTCTTTATTAAAATAATAATTAAACACTAATATTGAAGACTCAACTTTATTAAGCTTATTATCGTTTAATTCGTACAATTCATCATTAATTAATAAAATAGGCATGAATAAAAAATGTCGAAAAAAGTTCTCTTTTTTATTAGGAGAATCATACAATAACTCTTTATCCCACAACTTTACCATTTCTTCGCAAACTTGTGTTATTTTTGATAAACCTTCATGAATGTGATCTGGATGTAAAGCCATTAGATCATCATTAGCTTTCTTCTTTTGAAATGAGCAATATTGAGTAAATATTTTTTCATTATTTAGGATCAACTGATTGTAATAACTTTCTGTCCAATCATATTTTAAATTAATTAAATCATTTGGAATAGTTAATGCCTCTTTTAATCCAATCCAATCTTCAATATTTGGCGAAAATTCCCATTTACTTAGTAGAACTATTGGAAAAAGATTGTTTTTTATTTCAAATACAAATTTGATTATTGAAGCAGCCTGATAATTAGTACGATTTTTTTTATAAAAATGATACTCTGCCATTAAATCAATCTCTCGGCTTTTCCCAGTAAAAGGATCTTCTATTACTTGGTTGGATTCAATAAAAAAACCAGATTCTACAAGTATCCTTGAAATTTCAGACTCAAGTAAGTACCCTGATTTTTTCAATGCTTCAAGCATTTCATTTTCGGTTATATCAAATTCTCTTTGCATTATGATTATTTCTGTTTTTTACAATTATTAAATTCTTAAAATTATTGATTTTTTTTCATTATAAATTGAACTTCTTTTAATAATTAAATCTATTCCGCTCTGGCTTGACAGGTTGAAAAATCAGGCTCTTTTTGCTTTTTTATACCTTTAAAATTAATTGATTCATAAAAAAGCAAAATGTGCCTGATGTGGGCTGACAGGGTTGCCGGTGTGATTGAAGCTAATAAATGTGAGTGTTTGCAGATTAGTGATTTTGTTGTTGATGCGAATGCAAGTTTCTTTTTTGCTTATCTTGAATTGCAAGCAAAAAAGTAAACTAAACAACAAATTTACTAATGTGTGTTAGCTATACTGCTTTCGCTTGTGGTCGGGCAAAAGGACAAATTCTATTTATTTTTTTAACCTTAGAAAACAATTATATTCAAAAAAATAAATTGTATTTGGACGTGTGTTGTTTGGGCTGACAGTGAGATTAAAGTCTTTTTCTTTTTTTTGAGCGTGGGCTGTCTTCATAATTATAATTATCATTCTTTTAATTTTGTTTTTTAATTAACCAATAATTTATTTATCTTTTTATCAATCAATTCATTTTATCATATACGAATTTATCAAGTTCGGATTTTTTGACAGCTTGCTTCTAACGATCCTCGAACTGGCGCATGTTTGGAATACCTTAGACCTACCGCCATGCCCGTAGGGCTTGCGGGTTTAAATGTATGTAAAATTGCGCTAGTTCGATGTTAGAGTTTCGTGCGATTATCTTATTAGTCTTTATTGTTAAAATTTTATTCTTTTGTTTTCAGTGTGTCGGGGCATTTATATTAATCATTATCAGGTAGGCTTTGCAAGCTCTTTTAAAAGCTTTGGTATAGCGTTGATTTGTGTGGCTTTTAAATGTGCTTGCAAAAAAGGTCGATTATATTAGTTTCCAAATATCATCAATCAATAAATTATCAAATGTTTTTATATGGTCTTTCAAAATACTTTCTGTTTTCATATTTGGTCTTATATCGCAATAATAAACACCATCCAAAGGATTAAGTTTTACAGTATATCCCTTAAAATGTCCTGGTAAAAAAGTAGAATTTATTCCATATTCATTGTCTTTTTTCGTATTTTTTCTTTGAACATCATTTAAAAAGATAGCTATATGAGGTGTTGATTTTTCAGTCAATTTATTGTATAGAAATTTATCAATAAATATCTTATCAATTCTGTCTTTGCTTGATGTTTTAATAGAACCAATTAGTTTAATTTCGTTGTCAAATTCAACGATTAAGTCATGTTGATAGCTAAAGTTAAATAATTTCTCATCCTTTACTATTATTGGTATTTGAACAACACCAGATTTGCAATCAATTCCAATTTCCCGAATAATAAGTCGAATAAAATGTTCAAATAAATCACCGTTTAATTTCCTTGCAGTATTTGATTGACCTGCGGGTAAACCGTCCAGTGCAGAACCAATTGATTGCTGAATTGTATAGGTTGAATTATTGAGAATTTGTCGAATTGAATTATCATTTTTATCAATCGTTTTGATGTTACTCATAATTTTCAAAAATTCAGTAGATGCTACTTTAAAAGAAACAGCATCATACATTAAATTTGAATTTATTGGTCTTGTGATTTGATAATTGCCTTCCTTTTTGTATTGATAAAACTGATAATGATTTTCATTTTGAGAAACAATTATTGCTTGAAGATTATCTGAAACAAAACTCAAATATAAATCACAAAATGAGATATACGCTTTCAAATCTTTGAAATTGCTTTTATCCTTGGCTTTAGCTACAATTTGTTTTAGTGTCATCGTATTGAACTCCTTCTTTTTAAATTTTCAAAATCATATTTCATCCATTTTTCAATAGACCATTCTTCAACTATTTCCAAACGATTTATTGCCCAATCTAAATATTCTGAGGATAAATCACAAGCCAACCATTTTCTTTGAAGTTGTTCTGAACAAACTGGAGTTGTTCCTGAACCACAAAATGGGTCTAAAATAGTATCTCCAATATTAGAAGATGCTAAAATTATTTTTCTCAAAAGTTCTTCGGGCTTTTGAGTTGGATGTGGTGTTTTTTCGTGCATTCCATTACATGTAGTGGGTATTTCCATTACATCTTTGGGCTTTGCTCCGAGTGGATTTGGTTCCCATATATGATTATCATTTTTACCATTCCCATATTGGCTGGTTTCAGCTTGTGGGTGACTTGGGTATTTTAAAGTATGTTCACTATATGGAATTCTAATATAATCAATATTAAGTTTAAAATCTTTTGTCTTTCTAAAATGTAAAATACTTTCGTGGCTTCGTCCCCAATCGTTACCTAAATTTGCTTTGTTTTTATAATGCCAAACTATCCAACGACATGATTTAAAATATTTAGATGCCGGATGTTTTATGTCTGCTAATATTTCTGAAAATCCACATATATATAGTGAGCCTGTTGGTTTTAATATTCTTGATGCTTGCTCAATCCATTTAATCGACCATTTTATATATTCTTCTTGACTTTCAAAAGTGTCCCAATCTGCTTTTTTAATATTATATGGTGGGTCTGCAAAAATTAAATCTATACTTTCACTTGCTATTGATTTCATCCATTCAATACTGTTACCCTGCCACAGTTCACCATTTAAATGTTTATAAAACATTTGTGGCACATACTCAATAGTTGATGAATCAATATTTAATTTTTCTCCTTTTAATTGTACTTGTCCAAAAAAAGTTGGCAATTCTTTATTTCTAACTAAAGTTGTTCCCATTATTTTAAGCTTTTGAAATATGTAACTTTTTTTTCTGCAACTTTTAAAGTAGCAATTTCAGCATTTTCTTCAATTATTTTATATGCGATTTGGTCACTCAAATATTCTTGAAGAAGATTTTTCTTGTCTTGTTTAAATATTTTAGCAATACCAAATATAACATCTTTGCTTGGTTGTCTTTCATTTCGTTCTATTTTCCCTAGCAAAGATGGGTCTATGTCTAATTGAGCAGCAACTTTTCTAATAGGCAATTCTGCTTTCTCTCTTAATTCTCTTATGTGTTCACCAAAAGATATTATTTTTTGTTTATTCATATTAAATTAGGTCAAATAATGTCTTAAAAATAAAGACAAAATAATAAAGGACAAAATTTGTCTTTTGAAAGTTATTAACATTGTCAGCGTTGGGTAAATTGCAGCTCTTTTGCAAGTTTTGGTATAAGCGTGGATTCGTGTGACTTGCAAATGTGCTGCATGTGTGTTGATATTTTTTGCAAATGCGAAGGGTTGGATTATTATTAAAATTTCATCGCAATATTTCTATCTTTTCGTAGGATATTCTTTATTTCCGGATTTTTTTGAGCATGAACTCTAACGTTCCCTGCGCTGGCACAGTTTTATTTACCTTAGACCTACCGCCATGCCCGTAGGGCTTGCGGGTTTAAATAAAAATAAAATTGTGCTACGCGCAGTGTTAGCATTTCGGTCGGATTCCACAAATCTATCATGTTTTTATAATTATTTTCCGTCAACAAAACCATTGTAAAGATATTCATTTATCAACAAAACCTAAACAAAATTTAGTTTTTTCAGAAGGGAAGGGTGTTAATCTTCACGTTGGTAAAGCAACTTATGCCGCAGCTTTGGATTGAGCGTTTGCTCGTGTGGCTGCGGCATGTGTTGCTTTGTGCGTATGATATTTTACTATTCCCAAAAACATGCATAATTTTTATTTATTTATCTGATTTCTAAAAGTGCTTTAATTTTAAAAAGGAAATCACTATTAATAAAACTTTTTGTTTCAATTTGTGCTTGTTTTGTAGAATCATTAGTAAAAATATTACCTCCAAGCATAAATGATAAATCAGCATTTCCAGAGATGTTTAGTTTAACTTTCTCTCCAAATTTAATTCTAAATCCCATTTCAAACTCATGACCATAATAAAAAAATAAAGGACTTTCTGTGTCAGATAACCTCGTACTTTCATTTAATTTAATAAAAGATAAACCAAAACGAGGAGAATAAGTAAACACAAAATTATTTTCAGGATTACTTCGATATTGTTCTATTAATCCAAAAGTATTAAATCTTGCATTATATATTTCATTTTCGTTACCATTTACTGTGCCTGAAGTTAATAATTGTTGAACCATATATGGTTTATGGTATGTGGAAAAAAACCCTCCTAAGCGTGTATCAACACCAGACAATTCAATAGCATCACCACCAGAACCAGATAAGAGAGCATTTACCAAACTAGGAATTATTGACCAACCATCTGTGAAAAATAAAGCATCTATTTCTTGAAATTTTGTATAATGAGATAAAACAGAATTTTTGTCAATATTAACGGGGTTTGGATTATTAAAACCATAGTAACTAAGACCACTCATAGTTGGCGAAACAGCAATATAAAAAGTTTCCTTAGTGTATCTTAATTCAAACTTGTAAATATCTCTATCTTTATCTTCTTCAGCAAACTTCAAAAAACCTTTAAATAAGTCATAACCTTGCTCTAACTGGGTTTTGCTATTCTGAACTTGAAGAATTTCATCTTGATGTTGAGCACCAAAATTTGTCTCCCATTTGAACTGTAAAGCAGGAAGCCAATTTACATTATGATTTAAACCTCCATTTACATATAAAATTTTAAATCCCTCTGTTGTATAATTTAGATAATCTGACATATAAGGAATCCAACCATTATATTCAAAACCAGCAGATAGAAACAAGCCTGCATTTTCGCCAATTAAATATTTTGATTTAGGGGATTTAATATCAAATACATTTAATTGAGAATAAAATGGTAAATCTTTTTCAAACCGCAATTGACCATAAGAGTCTATATATAATATTAGAATTATACAAAATAAAATACTTGCTTTCATACTATATTGTTTAATTACTATGTAAAAATAAAGCTAATTCAATTGCCATTTAAAACAAGAACCGGAACTAACAGTATAATAAGAAGGTCCCCATGTTGTTGAACCGCTATTACACCTTGCAAAAAACTTATGCGAGCCTGCTGTTGTATTAACAGTTACAGTGCCAGAAGCACCACAACTTGGAGTTGATGTATAATAACTACTTAAATAACCTTTATAAACATCATCAATATAAATATCAATCCTTGCAGAAGAACATGGAAAAGTTGATGAAGAAGTCCATGCACATATTTGAGTTTGACCTGCGCTTGTTGTAAACGTTTTATTTGCACCATACCAAACATTATTGTTATCATCATTAGCGAAAGCTCTAACGTAGTATGTCGTATTTGACTGCAAACCATCGTAAGTACGGCTAAATGTACCAGTACCACTTCCATCATATGTCCATGCGATTTGACCTGTTGCAAAATTGGGATATGTTGGATTTATTTGTGTACCTATAGCAAAACCTCTATACAATGTACCCGTGCCAGTTGAATAAACAGAGCCACTTAAATAAGCAGTAGTACTTGTTATACTAGAAATAGAATTAGTAGTAACTGTTACAGTACCTGATGAAGAACCTGTAGTTGCAAAAGTAACTTGATTACCATAGTCTGTCCCTTTGCTGTTTGTCGCATAAGCACGAACATAATAGGTAGTGTTAGCAGTAAGTCCTGTTAGATTACTTGTAAATGCACCTGTACCTGTTCCATCAGATGTTTTACCATAACTACTTATTGTAGGAGTCTGAGAAGTACTCCAACAAACACCGCAAGCAGATACGGAGGAACCACCATCATCTGTGACATTACCGCCACATGTCGCAGTAGTTGATGTTATTGATGTTACGCTGTTTGTGCTGACATCTGGTGTTGCAACCGATGAGTCTTTCTTACAACTCAAATAAATAATAAAACAGGTACTTATTAAAATAAGTACAGAGATTTTTAATGTTTTCATAAAAATAGAATTTAGTTTAAATTTATAATCTTATTAATTTACAATTTCTATTCATTGTTTAAATATTTTTTTTAAAACTGTATTGTTATCTATTGTAGCTTTTAGCATATAAAGTCCAGAACTCAATTGAAATTTGTTTATATTTAATTCAAGCCTATTATTACCAGTTTTTGCATTATCATTATAAAATAATAATTGTTTTTTTCCTGAAATATCGTATAATTCAATAATAACTTCACTATTTTTTAATAAAGTAAATTCTATAATGACATTTTCATAAACAGGGTTAGGAAATGTAGTAAATGAATATTTGTTTTCATTGTCTTCAATACTTGAAGAATTCACAAAATTTGCGATTAAACTAGTGTTTGAACTCACAGTGAAAGTATAACTTGGGTTTGTAGAAACTTGTGTACCATTATTCGTCCACTTTGAAAAATAAAAACCAGTATAAGGATATGCAGTAACTGTTGCAGTTGAACCTGATAAATAAGTTCCACTACCATTAGCATATCCACTACTACTAGGGTAAATGGCAGTTGATACAGTATAACTGGGTTGTAAAATAGTAATCTTTTGTGTAAAATAGGTTTTGTTATTTGCTGTAAAACCATCATTATTAAAACCATTTACTGTAACAATAGCACCAACATAATAAGTACCAGAAGGTATAGTTGATGGAATAGTTGTTGTATAATCACTGGTATTCCAAGATTCAGCATTAAAAGTAGACCAATACCAATACTGATCACTACCCCCCAACTGATAGTCAGAAGTTGAGATAGTAGTATTTGAAGAAAGGTAAAAGCAAATCCTTAAATTAGAAACCGCAGAATAGCTCATGTTTTCGACAGTAACATTTTTTAAAGTAATACTATTACCTGGATAATAACTGTTTTGATTTGTAGTTGATGGGCGTAAATTAAATGAAGAAATATTAGGATCAGCCCAATAGGATTCTACACCAATATCTATTGTAGATTTAATGCTTGTTTGATTTTGATAATTCCGTCTAAAAGAATAAGCATCTTTTCTATGAATTCCTCTTCCTGTCTCATAGATATTATAATAGCCACCGTGCATAACAGAAAGAACATCGTACGCATAAGTTTCAGGATAGCTACTTCCTCTTTGATAACCCCAACTATGACCAATTTCATGCATTGAAATCGGTGCTAATAAGTTAACACTTGTATTATTAAGAGCAAAGTCAGGATCATCTGTCCATGAATAAGAAGAATTAAACATGACATCAGATTCATCTATTCTACCGCATTCGGAACCTGACCAGTATGTAAAACAAAGACCTAGCGCACCATTCCAACTAGAACCATAAATAGAACTCAAATTAGTGTTGTTAATAAAATTCACAAATTCATTTGTCCCATTATCTGAACCAAAATAACCGTCACTTGCAGTATAATAAAATACACTCATGAATGAATTCCAATCGCTCATATTTGCATTATATATATTATAAGTCCAATACGAAGTTGGAACTTGTTTCATCACAAAATTTAATTGATGATAACCACAATATCCTAAAGTACCGTGTTTAGAAAAATCATTAATATAATTTAAACCACAATTAGATTCACAATTACCGTTTTGTAAATTATTGTTTGAATATTTTAATTCATTTAATAAAATATCAGTAATTTTTTCAAAAACAATCACACCATTTTTATCTCGTTTATAAAAATAACCACCGTCAAAAGCATTATTTGGATTGTCTGAATTATGAGTTTTTTTTAAATGTGTTTTAATAAAATTAACAAAATCACTCTTCTTCACTGAAATGTTTGATTTCTGGTAAAAGAAATCGCTTAGTATTGCATCCGATTCTGAATTACTAGAAGTTGCTGAATTTTGTATTAAACCGTCATAAATACTATTTTTATCAGGGATTATGTATATGTCGTTTTCATTGAAATCAATAACTTTTTTCCCAGAGTAGTTTAAAATTATTTCATCATCACTAATTCCCTCTTTTTCAATTAAAAAAATACCTTGAGATGCACCAACAATTGGGTTAACATATAATTTATCATCATTCAAAAAAATTAAATAACGATGATTGATTTCAAAGCTTGGTTGATCACTTACAGTAATTCCTTTACCATTATAATGACCACCAGCATAAGTTAATTTAATATTTTCTACGTTTTTATTTGGAGAATTATTTTTCACTGATATTATTTCTAAATTACTAAAAGTTACGTCAGTATAAATCATCGTTTTCATTTTATTTTGAAAGCATTCCTGCTTATCAACTGTTCCAATAAAAATAATATCAGCTTTTTGGATAACTTCCTTGAATAATAATTTTGGATACTGTGCGTGAGTACTAAAGCCAACAATAATTATTACTGCTAGCAAAATAAATTTTTGTAAGCTCTTTTTCATAATTTTTTAATTATTTATTTTGCCTTATAGCTCCTAATAGGCAGTTTTTAATTTGGTTTGTAATAGAAAGCGTGGAGCTGTAGCTATATCTGTCATAGAGGTACTGGTATACCCACCTTACAAATAAGACAGTCCACGCCGTTTCCGGCGTTCTGCTTAGTATTTTTGTAAGGTTTGAAAATTACCAGTTTTCTATGACAAAAATAAAAGTTAACGCTTTCTATTTTATTTTTTTCTAATTTGTTATATTTTTTTTTATTATGTCGCTTTACCTCCTTTTTTAAATTAATAATTGTATTTGCAAAATTAAAAATATTATTCAATAAATAATAATTGTCATCAAAATCCTTTTGCGAGCGGGTAAGATTTGCTCTTTCAAAAACTTTTGTGTTGCCATCAGCGTTTTGGAAAAAGTTTTTGAATGTGCAAATGAGCGCAGGGTATTTTCTTACGTGCGGCTGGGAAAAAACTAAATTTTGTATTCCTTGAATCATTCTTGTAATTAATTGTCTTTACTATGTTACTTTTTGTATTTGGTTCGATTTTGGTTTTGTAATAATTTTATGTAATACAATATTTTTAGCTAGGGTGGTGAATTCACGGTTCTAACGCTACAATTGTTTTTTTAATTATTCTTAGTCAAAGTTAAAATTAGTTCTTTTAATTACAATAATTTTTATTAACAAATGGCATTATAAATGAGAATAAATCTTTGGGAGATTTATTTCCCATTTCTAACCCCATATTATAATTACAATAATCTTTATTTATTCTTAATTCAAATTGAAACATTTCGTTTGATGTATAGTATCCCAATACCTTACGTGGTCTGTTATTAAGATGATTTTGCAGCTTCATTATTTCATTTTTTTTAATGTTAGTAAAATCAGTTTTCTTAGAAAAAGTTCGACGTATTAACCCATTTGTATTTTCATTAGAACCTCTCTCCCAGGATGAGTATGGATGAGCGAAATAGATACTCATTCCTGTTTGTATAGTTAATATTTTATGATCAGCCATCTCAGTTCCATTGTCATAAGTCATTGTCTTTTTAAATAATTCTGGTAACATATTTAACTTTTCAGAAAATGCAGAACAAACTGTTTTTGCTTTTTTATCTTTTAGTTTTACCAGAATTGTGTATCTGGTTTTTCTTTCCACAATACTTCCCATACAGCTACTTTGTTTTGTTCCTATCAATAAGTCTCCTTCCCAGTGGCCTGCTTCTTTTCGATCTTCTATACTCTTAGGTCTTTGTTCAATACTTATTCCTTCCATGATTCTTTTTCGATAGCGATCTTTATGTCTGATTTTTCTTCGTCGAGGTTTTTCTCGAACTAATAATTTGATTAATTTTCTGTTTAATGCTCCCTGAGGGTGATTATAAATATATCTATAAATTGATTCATAAGATATATTCATTTCTGGATTATTCGGAAATAATAACTTCAGCCGACCAGATATTAACTCAGGTGATAACTTGCTCAGCAGGCCTCTGTATACCTGTATTTTTAAAGCATTGCTAAGGCTTATTTTATCTTTAGATCTTTTATATTCATTTTTTATTTTTGCAAATTCATGAGCTAAAGCTGCATCATACTTGCCCCGAAGACTTGTATTCCAATTTTTTAATTCATTACTTATAGTAGATCGTGATCTGTTTAGCTTTTCAGATATTTTTATTTTTGGTACATTTTCTCCCAATAATGTTTCAATTATTACCCGTTCAGAAAAAGTCAATCTAACATATTTTTTTGCTCCCATACAACAAATGTAAAATTATTAATTTGTTGCGTTAGGTTTGTGAACTTGCGGGTTTCACTCCGACTGAACTCTAACGTTCCCTGCGCTGGCACAGTT
>Ga0208373_1002963_pt1 | contig 17523 bp, 17 predicted proteins | sample RifOxyC2_FD_184036 | JGI IMG/M metagenome (GOLD analysis project Ga0208373, IMG submission 184036) | Soil microbial communities from Rifle, Colorado - Rifle Oxygen_injection C2 (SPAdes) | ecosystem: Environmental > Terrestrial > Deep subsurface > Rock core/Sediment | place: Rifle, Colorado... | reverse complement strand
ACATTTTTATTCTTATACTCCAAATTATATATCACTAAACCTTCATATTTATTGCCATTTCATTTTTCATATTCTTTCATACTATTTTGGACAGTACCATTTTAAAAAAATAGTTTTTATTACATCATAAATCAACGGTCCAAATATGATTGAAAGTATAGCATATAAAAATTTACGCTGATTTAATTTCTTGCTATTTTCAATTTTATATTCCATAAACGGATATAGCCACTTAGAATAGTTATATATCATTCTTAAAGCATGTACAAGAATAATAAATATATATAAGTAAATAGCAAATGAAAGTGCAGTAGATACATTTATATTTCTAAATTTAATATAATGATCGATTTTATAAATAAGCCATAAAGTTGTTGGATAAACGATTGTATATAAAAATATATCCCAAGTGACAGGTCCATAAATCCAATTTCTACTGGTCTTCTTTGAATTAAAATAATCTATAATTTTCTGATATGTACCCGTCACCCATGTTTCATTACTACCAGAAACTGTAATAATACTATTAATAGGTTCAACGGGATATCCAAAGTAAAATATAGAAGTTTCAGAAAAATTTATAATAATCTCAAAACTATTTCTTGGTTCACAACCTCTAAAATACTTATATGCAAAAGAATTATTAATATTTAAAAGATTCAAGTTCTTTGGGAAATCCTTATCATCAAAAACAGAGCTATTTTCTCCTGTCAAATAACTACCATTGCTGCCAAAAATTTGAATAGCAAATTTAAAATCTTTTCGTATTTGTTCCTCTTTCTTTTTCCTTTCCAATTCATTTATACTATCAGGATATTTATATTCTCTTATTTCAATATCAACTATTTCGCCATGTTTTTCTTTTAAAATTTCACATAATTCCTTAATATCTTTTTTATTTAATGTGCAAGATTGAATAATTGAATACCTACGATTTGATTTATAAATTTCTTCTTTTATTAACATTTTAATTCCCAAAACTGATACTTCCTATCCCTTTCATTTTACAAGTTTAAAAGTAGAGGTTTCATATACGGAAATGCCACATGAGGTGGATCTGACATATCTTGTATTAAATGACACATCCGACCTATATTGTAATATACTCTTGGACTGTCCTAGCTGTTTTTATACCAGTTACCCATCTACTTTTTAGATAGTTTTATCTTACAGTTTCTATAGTAACCTTTTAGCAAAATTATATATACCTGTTATTCCACACATATCAATCCCCCGCCTCTAAGTCCCAATGCGGGTGACTGTCCGACAACTGTTAAAAACGTGTTTTTTGATCTTTGAAATATTATATTCTTAATAAAATTTAATAAACATTTTATTTTCTTTTATCTTGTTTATCAATTTTTCAATTTATTGTAAACATTTATTACTTTATCCACTTGGAACTGGAATAAAAGGCGATATCGTTAGGGCTTCATTAAGTGATACTCCTAATTTTCTTAAATAACCGCTTATTTTAACAATATTGTGAACAATAGATATTAAAGCGAATTCACCTCTAACTTTCTCTTTATTGCGAACAAGAAACTCCCGAAAACCAAGATTATGTTTAATGTTGCCAAATACTGGTTCTACTATTACTTGACGCCTTGAATAAACTTTTTTTCCTTCACAACTGGATAGTTTTTCTCGCATATTAGAAATAGACTGTTCATAACCTGAAACATAAATACTTCGTCCTTGTGGACAAGTGGTACATATTCCAAAATGTTTACAATTAATACAATCATTACAACGATAAATGGAAACAATATATTTCTTTCTTTTTAATTTCTGTCCAATATATGTAACTTTGTTTCCTTCTGGACAAATAAAACAGTTTTTTTCAGATATATACTCAAAAAACTCTTTATTAAATTGACTTCTGTGCCCTTGTTTTCCTCTTTGTTGTGCTTGATATTCTTTATCTGGAATATATGCATCAATGTTATGTTTATTCTCAAAATATTTCAGGTTATTACCAGAACTATAACCTGAATCAGCAGAAATTTTGATTTTAGTATTTGTATCCACAGAATTTTCTTTCTTAATTTGTAAATTTTTAAGGGTTTGTTCAGTTATAGGTATTGCTTGATTAACATCACTTTGTTCAGAAGTTATATCACATGCGACAATTACTTGTTCTTTGGCATCTACCATAATTTGCCCACGATAACCAGGAATTTTCTTCCCTCTGTCTTTTTGTATCTGGGCATCATTGTCAGTAAGATTGATTTTCTTTTTTGTAGTGTCTTTATTTTCATCTAAAGTCCGAAGTTTCTCTTTTGCGGATTGTAATTTAGATAATATATCTTGAAGTTTCTTTGCCCGTTTTTGTTTTGTGTTTATATCATCAGGTAGTTCACAACCACTATTGTTTAAACCATATTTTTCATCTTCTTCATGGTCAGTTCGTTCGGCTTTTGAAAAGAGTTCTTTGATTTGTTGTTGAATTTCTTCTTCCTCTTGTGTTATTTTTTTCAAAGTATAGGATTTATCATTAGAGGCATTTGCTTTGAATACACTGCCATCACAAGACATATGTTCTATTCCTATCATCCCAAGACGTTGACAGATTTTCACTACTTCTACAAAAAGAGTATTTAGAAATTCTATGTTGTTTTTACGAAAATCACTTATTGTTCTAAAATCGGGCTTCTGCATCCCTGATAAATATATAAATGCTACATCGGTCTTTGTCTTTTCTGCTATTTTGCGTGAACTAAACGTTTTATTCGCATATGCATAAAATATAAGTTTAACCAGCATCTTGGGATGATATGACGGATTCCCTACATTGGATATTTCCTCATATAGTGGTGTTAAATTTAGTGTTTCTACTACTTCATCTATCATCCTAACGGGATGTTCGTCTTCTAAATAATCATCGATACAAGGCGGAAATAGAAGTATTTCGTGATTATTATATGGCCGAACGTTTAAATGACTCATGGGTTTACCTCCTGTTTAATTTTGTCGTCGGTATATTGTATTGTTTATTGTCTTAAAATATTATACAATGTCTCTATACTATTGTCAATTTTTTGTTGTATAACAATACCGAAAACTAATTCAACAGATAGTTGTCGGACAGTCACCGGGTATGGGACATGGGACTTGAACGGATTATGGAATTGTTTTAAAATTTGAGATGAAATACAGGATAGTTTTATTTTTTTTTGTTTTTTTAATTTCTAATGTTTTTGCCGAAAATTTGTTGTCTAACGGAGATTTTGAGATAGATAATGATGGTAGTCAACCTGCTTATTGGACATCGTACGGTTTGTCAACACTTCCTGCAACGAATTATGTAACTTTTGAAAAAAGTTATACCGGTACAAAATCAATAAAACTAACGGATAATAATACCAATACAAGCTATATTTATCAAGTTTCAACCGTGACAGCAGGAAATAATTATAGATTATCGGCATATATCTTTAATGATGATTTAAATACTGCGGGTTCTGTTTCTATTTATTGGTATACTTCTACAACCGGAACAGGAAGTGCAATAAGCAGTGTTGAATCATCGGAAACTTCTGCCGGGATAAATTGGCAATTAGTATCGCTTACCGCCATCGCACCTTCAACTGCACAATCCTGCAAAGCAAGAATAAATATTAAAAATATCGGCAGTTCAACATATTTTGTTTTTGCGGATAGCATAACTTTTATTGAGCTCGCTGGTTCAGACGGTTCAGGGTTGGCGAATAATACCGGTTTGATTTACGGAAATATTACCGAGATAGCACCTGGTATTCCAAATAATGATTTTTTGGAAATTTATACTACTGCAGTATCAAATAATGCAAGTGGCGTTGAAATTTATGAAGGAACAACAAAAATAAAAACATTTTCTGACGATATTGGGATATTACAAGCAGGCAAGTTCATAATGTTATGGGCATCAAAAAAGAATAATCCTTCGGGTATTCGCGGTTTTGACAGGGATGAAATTGCGATTGAAGATGCAAATGGAAATGGATATTTGGATTTGTTTTCCGATGAATCTTCTCCGGGGTTTGTGAATACTGACAATAATTTTACTTTAAAAAATGCTGACGGTACAATGGTTGATTTTGTCAGTTTTGCGGATGATAATACTACATATAGCGGGTCTAATACAGCGTATAATGATGCTGTGAATGTAAATCCTATACAATGGGCGATTCCCTTGGTTGCATCTGATGAATATTTTATTGCAGATTCGTTCTTGTGGAGCGGTTCAACTTCAAAATCAATTTATCGTAAATCGGAAAACGGTCAGCCAAGAGATACAAATACAAAATATGACTGGGTTGAAGGTTTTATTACGCCGGGTTATGCTGATTTCGGAGGAGTTCAAGTGGTTACTGATAGAATACTGGAGATTTTTCAATCGCCTTTTTCACCTTATGGAGATGGACTTTATAGTCAAGCAAAGATTTCTTATTATATTCCGGTTAATTATCAGGTAACAATACGGGTTTTTGATATTACTGGCAAAAAGGTAAGAAATTTGCTTGATGAAATGGATAGTATTGGCGATTCAGTTACAATTAATTGGGATGGGAAAGATGATGATGGAAATATTGTAAAAATAGGTGTTTACTTGGTTCATATTGAAGCAGTTGAAAAAACAACAGGGAAGTTAAAAAAGTCAACAAAAAGAGTCGTTGTGGCACGCAAATTATAAGAAAATGATTATGTGGATTTGTATGTATCAATTACGCAGATTGAAAAAATTATACGAATTATGGAAAATAGAACTGTCCCCATTATTTATGTATCAATTACGCAGATTGAAAAAATTATACAAATTTTGGAAAATAGAACCGTCCCCATTATTTTGGAAAATAGAACCGTCCCCATTATTTATAATTTTAGCTTTTTACTTTTTACTTTTAACTTGCCTTTATTCTGCTTTTGAGTTTAAGCCGCCCGCTGCAAGACCGATAAGTATGGGCGGGGCATATGTTGGTTTGTCGGATGATACAAATGCGATTGATTATAATCCTGCAGGTCTTAGGCAAATATCATCTTTCTTACTTTCGTCTAATTATTCCTTGTTGTATTCTGTTGAAGGTTTAAATTATTCGCAGTTTAAGATTGCTTTACCGCTGAATAAATACGGGTGTATGGGTATTGGGTATTCCGATTTCGGACCGTCAGAATATAAAGAACGAATATTTGTGTTATCTCATTCTATTGGGCAATTAAAAAGTATGTTGTTTGGGTATAGTATTAAATTAATGAATGTAAGGATTCAGGAATACGGAAGCGATTCTGTTTTCGGCTTAGATGCCGGAATTTTAGCAAATATTTCAAATAAACTAAATTTGGGAATTGTTGTTAAAAATATCAATGGGCCGAAAATTTCTAATGGTCGTGAAAAGCTTGATGAAGAATTCTCGGCTGGGATTTTATATAGACCGCTTAATAATATAAATTTTGTCCTGGATTTAAATAAGGTTTTGGGACAGATTACTTGCGTTAATATAGGTACGGAATTTAATGTTGTTGATTATTTGGCTTTAAGAATAGGTGTTCAAACAAATCCTTCCAAATATAATATGGGTTTCGGTATAAATTATAATAAGATTTTTTTTGATTACTGCTATTTATATAACGATACGCTTTCGGGTACACATCTATTGTCTTTATTAATGAAGTTTGATATGAGGAATAAAGAAAAATTTAAGACCGAATATATAGAAATAGAGAAAAATACCGTTAGAAAAATAAATATTAATGCGGCGACTGTTGAAAAGCTGGCAACTCTTCCCGGTATAGGTGAAAAAATTGCAAAAAATATCATTAATTATCGCTTAAAATTCGGAGAGTTCAAATCAATTGAGGATTTATTAAACGTGCCGAGGATATCGGTAAAGATCTTTGAAAAAATAAAAGGTTTCGTAATGGTAGAGGATGAAAGAAATAAGCAAGAAACTGAAAATATAATTCAATTACAAGAATCAACTGAAACAGTGACAAGTCCGGTTGTTAAATTGGAGCAGGAATCGCAATTAATGGAATTAACAGAGAAGGATAAAATTAATATTAATGAAGCAGATTTTCAGCAATTAGTAGAAATCGGTTTTACAACAATCCAATCCCAGAATATTTTAAGATTTAAGAATAAGAACGGATTGTTTAGTGTAGTTGAAGATTTACTCAAAGTTCCCGGCATTTCCGAAAAGATATTGAACGAAGTTAAAGATAATTTTTATGCTAAATAATTCTTTTCAATGACCAGTCATTCGCCTACGTTATAAGGTAACTACGGCGAGACAGATGCACCGGATTCCGGGGTGGTTTTTGTGTTGATAATTTTTAGAAAAAAATATATAATACAAATCGGTAATTAATTGGGAGGATAAAATGTTTGTTTTGATTCTTTTAGTTTTATTGGTGCTGTTTTTTACTTTTAAGTCTTTGAAATTTGTTTCTGAAGGATTTAAGGTGAATTTTGGTTTGGGAATTTTGCTTAGTGCACTGTTTTTGTTTACTGTTGTAGTTCCTGTTTATCTGTTGATTTTTGTTTATGTTCAACCGATACCCTTCAATAATCCAAAAATTTATTATGCTGTTTATACAATTTTTTTCACGTTGGTTGTTGCTATTGCTCTAATTTATTACATCTTGTCAAATAAGAATCCCGGAAATGTTAAGTACGGTGTTTTAAAACAGGCGAGCCGCTGGAATGCGATAGGTTTTGTTTTTGCAGCGACTTTTTTGCTTGTTTTTTTCCCGAAGATTATTGTTTTAAAACAACTTTCCGCACATTCGGAAAATATGGGAAACCTGCAACGGTTACGGATGGTGGTTACGGAATATTATAAGGCAAATAAAAAGTATCCTGCAGATTTGTCAATGATGGAAGAGATTCCAAATCTTGATATTTGGGCTAAGGATGAAAACGGCAGGCTGCAACGGCATAGGAAAACCAACGAAGTCATTATTATGTCTAATATTTATGACAATAATTTTGAGGTTGATTTTTTGTTTACTGATAAGGTTGTTAAGAGTTCGGATACCGAAACCTACACAGCATATCCGGATAAGGTTCTGCTTATAGGGGAGTTTAATAATTTTAATCCCAAGAATGATGTTATGATTAAAGATAAAAGGGGTTTTTTCAGTATTACTAAGATTCTTAAAGCGGGAATATATAGTTTTGGTTTTGTTGTAGACGGGCAGTTGCAGAATTTGGTTAAGAGAGAAATAGTTTTTCCTTCAAGTTATGAAAATATTTTAGTTAGACCGATAAGCTTAAAAAACGAAGGTAAATGGGCATATGACCCTGCTATAGGATATGTTTTTATCGCTTGTACCGGATTGGATGCTAAAAATTATCAGCCTCTTTATAATTATTAAAAATGTGAAAAGTATAAATTAAAATAGATAAACTTTTAACTTGGATTTATTATGCATATTGAGATTGTTTGTATAGGGTCGGAATTGTTGCTGGGGTTTGTTAATACAAACGGCGCATATATTTCTGAAAAAATTGCTACTATCGGGCTTAAGGTGGACAGGGAAATAAGTGTCGGCGACGAATTTAACGAGCTGAAAAATGTTTTGGAAGAATCGCTTAAGCGTTCCAATGTTGTTATTACAACCGGCGGGTTAGGACCGACTTTTGATGATTTTACCAGAGAAGTCGTTTCTAAGATAACGAACAAGAAATTGGTTTTGGATAAGGAACAGTTAAAAGTTTTGAATGATTTCTTTGTAAAGAGAAATTATAAGATGTCAAAGTCAAATGAAAAACAGGCATTTATTTTAGATGGCGCTGAGGTTATTCAAAATAGCATAGGGACAGCGCCGGGTCAAATTCTGGAAGTGGAAGATAAGTATTTGATACTTTTACCTGGTCCGCCAAGAGAGTTGAAGCCGATGTTGGAAAATACGGTTATGCCTTTTTTAAAGGAAAGGTTTGAGAAAGGAATTTTAAAAGTAAAAATTCTGCATACGACAGGAATGCCCGAGTCAACTGTTGATGAAAAAATAAGAAAGATTATAGATACAGAAATGGAACTTGAGGGCGGCGAGATTTCTTTTTCTATTTTGGCGAAACATACAGGGGTAGATGTTAAGATGTTGGTTTCTGGAAAAGACGAGATGCTTATAGATGAGGCAATACAAAAATTAAAAAAAGAATTCTATGATGTTTTAGGCGATATTATTTATAGTGAAGATAATCAGACGTTAGAAAGCGTTGTTGGCGAATTGTTGTTAAAAAAAAGGAAGACGCTTTCCGTTGCAGAGTCGTGTACTGGCGGTTTGATTGCTCATAGAATTACTAATGTAGCGGGAAGTTCGCTGTATTTCAAGCAGGGGATTGTTTCGTATTCGGAAATGAGTAAAAAGAAGATTCTTAATGTCAAGGAAGATACATTGAACAAATTCGGTGCGGTTTCTGAGCAGGTTGCAATTGAGATGGCAGAAGGTGTTAAGAATGGTATGGAGACGGATTATGGGATTTCAACGACCGGAATAGCGGGTCCTAAAGCATCTTCTACAGGCAAACCGGTTGGACTGGCCTATATTGCATTAGTTTCAAATAATAAAAAAATTGTCAAACAGTTTAATTTTACGGGGTTGCGTACCGAGATAAAGGATAAGATAGCTACGGCTGCACTTGACATTTTAAGAAGGAATATAATATAATCAACAATTAGTTTATACTTTTTCGCAGAAAACCCTGTATCTCATATATATGACCGAAATGTCCAAAGTGTTACCCCTGAATGTTTTGTTTTTGATAAAACAAGACATTGGGGTTGCATCCTCGCGCGTTGCAGTGGCTACGGACTTTGTGTATAAGGAGGGATATGTTTAGATTTAAGGCGAAAGATGTGATGATTAAAAAGGTTGTTACAATACATCCGGAGTCCTCTTTAAAAGAAGCGGTTAAAATTATTTTGAAAAAAGGTATTAGCGGGCTGCCTGTTATAGATAATTCTAACAAGATTATTGGTATTCTTACTGAAAAAGATATTATTAATTATATGATTAGCGGTAATCTGAATCATGCTTTGGCCTCCGAAGCGATGTCAACAAATATTATAAGCGTGAGTTCGGATACGGATTTGACAAAAATAGCGCTTTTATTCTGTGAAAAAGGGATTAAACGGGTGCCCGTTATAGATAACGGAAAACTTGTCGGTATTATTTCAAGACGCGATATGATACGTTCAATAACTAACGAAGAATGAGATTATTTATTGCGGTAAGTATAGGCGAAGAGAATAAAAACAAGATATTTGATATTCAATCGGTTCTAAAAAGAAGTTGTGTTGATGTAAAGTGGATTGAAAAAGATAATCTGCATTTGACGCTGAAGTTTTTAGGAGAGGTTGCAGAGGATAATCTTGATTCGGTTAAGGAAAGTATAAGGCGGGCCGTTGCTGAGTTTAAAAGATTTCAAATTAATTTAGAAAGTATAGGTGTTTTCCCTAACGAGAAGTCGCCCAGGGTATTGTGGATGGGAATTAATAAGGGCGAGGTTGAATTAAAAAATATTTCTCAAAATCTGGAAGGTTCACTGGAAGAGTTGGGGTTCAAAAAAGAGACAAGAGAGTTTTCGGCACATTTGACTATAGGAAGATTTAGAAGTAATTCGGAAAAAGAAAAATTGTTCAAAATAATTGAGAAATTTCAAAATGAAAATATTATTGAAAGCGTAAACGCAGTTTATCTTATTAAAAGCACGCTTTCTCCTAAAGGACCTGCTTACGATGTCATTGAAGAATATCAGCTGGGTTTATAGTTTAAGAAAAATAGTATTATTCGCGTTAATTTTTTTAATATATGATACGTCTTTTTTGTTTTCAAAAGAAAAATTGATTTCGCTTACTTTCCATGACGGTCCTAATCCTAATTCCACGCCGCAATTATTGAAGATTCTTGATGATGCTAATATAAAAGCAACGTTTTTTGTTGTTGGTAAAATGGTAAAAAAATATCCGGAATTACTGAAGGAAATACATGCAAGAGGTCACGAGATAGCGAACCATACATATAATCATAGGAATCTTACTATGCTTTCAACGTCGGATATTATGTCGGAATTGTTGAGGACAAAGATTTTGATAAAGGAAATAGTGGGTTTGAATACACATTTATTTACTCCGCCAGGGGGAAGATTTGATTCAAGGGTTATAGAGACCGCAAGGATATGCGGTTTTAGAATGGCTTTGTGGTCGGTTTTTCCGGAAGACCACAGAAATCCTTCGCCGGTAATTTACGAGAAGGTTATTACAAATGCGCGGGATGGCAGTGTTGTTCTTCTTCATAATGGCCCGCAGGATACCTTAATCGCACTTCCGAAGATAATAGAAAAACTTAAAGCACGAGCATATAAATTTGACACCCTTTCTTCGTTACTTTCAAAAGGAAAAGGAAAACATATTGTCTATCCTCGCAATTGATTACGGAAAAAAAAGAATCGGTTTGGCTGTAACTTCAACATTTATACCAACAGCACTTAAATCCATTGTTGTTGAGAATACCGAAAAGGTTTTCCTTGATATTTCGGATGTTATAAAAGAAAATGAAGTAACGGAGGTTGTTGTCGGATTACCGTTGAATATGGATAATACCGAAAGCTTGATGACAGAAGAAACAAGAAAGTTTGCAGCAGAAATAGAAAAACGGTTTAAATTAAAAACCACTATGGTTAACGAGCAGTTGACTTCAAAAGAAGCCGAAGAGAAGCTGGCAATTACAGAAAAGAACTGGAAAAAGAGAAAAAATAAAATAGATAGTGTGGCCGCTTGTATTATTTTGGAGAGTTTTTTAAAACAAAAAAATAATGAAGAAAAACAAACTTAAAAATATACTTATAATTCTAATCGGAATTGTGATTGTTTGCGTATTTATTTTTTTTATAATTCCTACAAGAGAAACCTTTGTAAACATTCCTGTGGGTTCAAATCCTAAGCAAGTAGCTAAAATGCTAAAAAGTGAAAAGCTGATATTGAATGAAGATATATTTTTAACGTTGGTATGGTTGACAAAAACCGAGAAAAAGTTCAAGCCGGGAATGTATAAGTTAGACAACCGAATGTTTGATGCCGGTATTCTAAGCAATATAATTAAAGGTAATACATATAAAATAAAAGTTACAATACCGGAAGGATTTAATTCAGCAGAGATTGCACAGCTTTTAGAGAAAAAGGGGATTTGTAATGGTGAAAAATTTCTTGAGATTACAAGAAAAGAAAAGATGGAAGGATATCTCTTCCCCGAAACATATTATTTGAATCCGAATTCATCGGCAGAAGAAGTGGCACGGATATTAAATAATCAGTATAAAAAAATTTTTGATGCTGATTTTTTAAAAAGAGTAAAAGAATTAAAAATGTCGGAAGAAAAGATTATCATATTGGCTTCAATAATAGAGAAAGAAGCGAAGAAGAATAAGGAAAGACCTTTAATATCCAGCGTATTTCATAATCGTATAAAGAAAGGTTGGAATTTAGAGTCTTGTGCCACTGTTATATATGCTTTAGGCAAACATAAGGATTTTCTGACATATAAGGATATAAAGATAAAATCTCCCTACAATACGTACATTCATTCCGGTTTTCCACCCGGACCTATTTGCAATCCAGGGCTTGCTTCTATAAAAGCAGCCCTCTATCCTGCAGTAACGAAGGATATGTTTTTTGTCGCAGATGGTTCAGGTACTCACAAGTTTTCCAAATATGTCGAAGAACACAACAAAAAGAAGAAAGAAAAAGTCAGGGGTTAGCGTTCCACCAGCTGGTGGAGAGGTTAAGGATTAGTATAAATCTAACCTATTACTAATCCCTATACCCTATACGCTCGTCTCTATACGCTGTCTTTATATACCCCCTATACCCTATACGATATCCGCTTATTTTATTAGCGGAGTAAACTTTTTAAGTTCTTATGTATCTAAATATATGAAAGTGAAAGTTCAAAATAATTTTGAAGAAATTATTATCAAGCATCAGCAAAAAATATATAAATTTATCTTTTCGTTTGTTAAAAACGAAAACGATACCGATGAAATTGCCCAACAGACCTTTTTTAATGCGTTTAAAGGTTATAAAAAATTCAGAGGTGAATCGTCCGTTGATACTTGGTTAATTAAAATAGCAATCAATAATATAAGGACGCATTTTCGCAAAAAGAAATTTTTTTCAATATTTAAGGTTTTAGATAATGAAGAAATAGAGATTAAAGATTTAAAGGATGATTTAAAAAGTGCAGAGGAAGTTGTTAAAAATAAAATGATTTCTAATAAAATAAATAAAGCAATAGAAGATTTACCTGCTAGACAAAAAGAAGTATTTGTTATGAAACATATTGACGGTCTTTCAATTTCCGAGATTGCGGATATTCTGGAAATTGCCGAGGGTAGCGTAAAGGCAAGTATATTTAAGGCAATTAATAATCTAAGAAAGTTGTTAGGGGGAATAGATGAATTGTGATGATGTAAAGAATGATTTATATTTTTATATCAAGAATGATATTGATTTGCCGACAAAAAAGGGTATAGAAGAACATATTGAAAAATGCTCCGTGTGTAAAGAATTGCTGAATGAGTTTTCCAAAACACTTAGAGTTGTTGATAAATGTTATGTAAAAGTACCTTCTAAAAATTGGGATTATTTTGCCGAGAAAACGATGGATAAAATACATGTTAAAAGAATATATGGTTTTTTAAGACCTACTATAGGATTTATGGCGTGTGTTTTGATTTTTGCATTTAGTTATAGATATTATCAATTGCAAAAATTACAAACAATAACATATGTACCGAGTACGGAAGAAACTGTTTCGTATCTTGTTGATTTTGATATACCGGAATTGAATGAGTGAGGAGTGAGGGAGGTAAGATAGCGAGACACGGTAATGTCAAAAATATTATGAAAAATCATGGTTTTTCACTAAACGATGCTGATTTTTTAAATCAGCTTAACGCTTAAAAAATCTGAAATTGCTAAACTCCTCGTCCCGATGAATATCGGGACTCGTCAGACATAGCAATTTCTAAACGATTTTTTAAGCTAAAAACATCTAAATCGTTCAAAACCAGATTTTTCAATAATATGCCAGATTTGACATTATTCGAGATGGTGCTTGTCCGCCACTTCCGCCACTGGGACTTTGGCGGACGAGGAGATGATGGCGAGACGCTGCTTGTCCGCCACTTAGGCTATGGCGAGACGCTGCGCGGAGGTTATATGAAAAAGATGATTTGTTTGTTGGTTGCGAGTATGATGTTTTGTTCTGCAATGGTTTATGCAGAAAAGCCAAGGGAAAATGTGCAAAAAGAGAAAAGTATTGAAAAAAAGGAATTTAAAAGACAGGAACAGCAAAAAAGGTCGGAAAAAAAATTTAGTAAAGAAAGAAAAGAAAGAAGAAAAGGTATCGGTAAGACGGGAATATATCTTAAGTTTAGGAAAGAATTGAATCTTACGGATGAACAGATAAAAAAACTTGAAAACATCAATGTTGATTATGAAAAAAATAGTATAAGAAAAGATGCGGATATGAAGATTTTACGTATGGATTTGGGCGAAAGTTTACGAAAAGATAAACCTAACTATGCCGTTGTCCGTGAGAAAATCAAAAAAATATCGGACATACAGCTGGAATCCAAACTTAAAATGATTGAAGCGATGGAAGAAAGTGAAAAAGTTCTTACTAAAGAACAACATGATAAACTTTTGCAGTTAAAGGAAAGCAAAAAAGAAAGACATCAGAAAATGGAAATTGGCGAAGAAAAGTAGTGTTTTTTGGATGGGTCGTTACATAAAAAGATTAAAAAAAAGTTAGTCTATAAATAGTTTTGTTTAGTAAAAAAACAGCCGATACAAATTAAAATTTGTTCGGTTGTTTTTTGTTGGGCTCTTGACAGAATAAAATATTTTTGATAAGCTAAAGCATCATTAATAAAATAGAGGCAAGTTATAATTAAAATAAAAATATGAAGACTTAATTTTAATTTTGACCTTAAACTTTTTAATTAAGTCTATTATAACTTTTAATTGTTTTTAGGTAATGTCAAAAATATTATGAAAAATCGTGGTTTTTCACTAGACGATGCTGATTTCTTAGATCAGTTTAACGCATAAAAAATTCCCGCCTGCATGCCCCAAATTTGTCGTTCAAATGGGCATTTGCTATTTAAAGCATTACGGCGGGCAGGTAAAATTGCTAAACTCCTCGCTACGCTCGTCAAACATAGCAATTTCTTAACAATTTTTTAAGCTAAAAACATCTATATCGTTCAAAACCAAATTTTCCAATAATATGGCATTTTTGACATTCATTGTTTTTATCATGGGGGTTTATATGGAAAAAACTAAGTTTTACGCAGTTTCAATGGTTACTGTTTTTTTATTTTGCCTGTTTAATGTAATTTATGCTGGAAATTTTTCCGGTGAATTAGGTGAAGTAAAGGGAAAGGTTGAAATACTAAAAGATGGAGAAAAGGATTGGATACCCGCTGTTGAAGAAATGCCGCTTCAGTTAAAAGACAGAGTAAAAACGTATGCTGAATCAACATGTAATCTTGAATTGGATGATGGTTCAATAATTAATGTAGGTGATAATACCGATATTTTGGTTGAGAATCTTGAAATCAGCAGTGATAAGCATGAATCAAAATTTTCACTATTTTTTGGAAAGATGATTGCCAATATTTCTAAAATGAGGCAAACTAAAATGAATATCCATACTCCAACTTCGGTTCTTGCAGTTAGAGGAACCGAGTTTGCAGTTGAAGCATCATCGGAAGAGGCAAAAATTGGTGTTTTTGATGGTGAGGTTGCCGTTAAAAGTGCTATTGAATCAGATACTGAAGAAGAAGTAAAAGTAAAACCTAATGAAGAAACAACTGTTTTAAAAGATGAAAAACCGCAGCCGCCGCGGAAACTTGAAGCGGTAATGTTGAAATATAAAGAAAGAAATGATAATTTAAGGCAACGCGCCCAGATGTTGAGAGAACGGTTAAAGAGAGTGCCACCTGGTAAACGTGCTGTTTTAAGAAAAAAAGCATTAGATAGATTCCAAAAATTAAAAAATAAACGGGCGGAAACTTTAAAAAAAGAAAAAAGACAGCAACGAATGAAAGAGGAAAGGTAAGATTTATTTCGTCTGTGCGGAATACCGTGGATGGCAGCCTGCTGAGATTAAGTAATTAATAAAAATGAAAAAATATTTTTTTACCGGATTGGTTATTATTCTTCCGTTTTTCCTGACGATTTATATTATTTGGATTGTTTTTAAAATTGTGGGTACATTTTTCACTCCTGCAATTACGAAAATATTTGAATCAAATGTAGCTATAAAAATACCTTCATTTGCCATTGTTCTTATAAGTGCCGTGGCTACGCTTTTCTTAATATGGTTGATTGGTATTTTAGCATCAAATTTTATTGGCAAGCAATTAATCCAGTGGGCAGAAAATCTGCTATTGAAAATTCCGATGGCGAGAGGGATTTATGATGCAATAAATAAGTTTATCAAAGTTTTTTTTATGGGTACCACAAACTTCAAAAGAGTTGTTCTTGTGGAGTGGCCCAGAAGAGGAATTTATTCAATTGCTTTTATAACTTCTGAGTCGGTAGGAGAAGTTCAAGTAAAAACTAAAGAAGAAGTAGTAAATATTTTTTTACCAAGTACTCCTAACCCGACCACAGGTTTTTTTGTACTCATTCCTAAACAAGATATAATTCCACTTGAGATGTCCGTAGACGATGCTATTAAACTTATAATCTCAGGTGGTATAGTTACACCTCCGTATAAAACCAAAAATGGATGATAAATACCTACTCTTATTAGACGCCAATAAAATCCTCGTATCTACTCTTGATATAAAAAAATTGCTTACTATTATAATGGAATATGCAGGCAAAGTTGTTAACGCAGAGGCGGTTTCTTTGCTTTTAATTGATGAAACAACCGGTGAGCTTTATTTTGACGTTACTATAGGTGAGAAATCGGACGATTTAAAGACAATACGACTTAAAAAAGGTGAAGGGATTGCCGGATGGTGCGCGTCGTATAACAGGTCTTTAATTGTTGAAGATGTAGCTAAGGATGCACGATGGACTGCTCGTTCGGACAGCAGTTCAGGATTTAAAACAAAATCTATTATTTGTACACCGATGCGATATAAAAACAAGATTGTAGGGGTAATAGAAGGTATAAATTCTTTAGGAAAAGAGTTTTTCACCGAAGATGATTTACCTTTTTTTGAAGCTTTTGCTAATCAGGCTGCTATTGCATTAGAAAATGCAATGCTTTTTGCAAGGTTAAATCAAGAAAAGGATAAGATTACGGCATCATTTAACGGTATGACAGAAGCGGTTTTTGTAACGGATAAAAGCGGAGTTATAACTCAATTGAATAAAGCAGCATGCAATTTGGTTAATTCCGATAGAGTTGTAGGCAATTCGCTTGAAAAAATATTAATAAACAACGGATTACAGTTGCATCCGAATTTTTTAAATTTTAAAGATAAAACCAAAGTTTTTGAAATCGCAGGAAGAAAGGAAAAACAGGAATATTTTAACTGTTTAGTTACTAAAATATTAGACGAAGAAGATATAATTAATAACTATATTTTTGTTATCAGGGATATAAGCGAAGAAAAAAGAGAAGAGCTTTTAAAAAGATCGTTCCTTTCCCTGATTTCACATAAGTTAAAGACCCCACTCGTTACCATTGTAGGATATATACCGATAATTCAAGGCGAGAAGTTAAGTCTAACCCAGAAAAAAGGATTGGAATCAATAAAAAAACAAAGTGATAAGTTGGTTGCTCTGGTTGAAGATTTACTGAAATTTACAATGGTTATGTCGGAAACGTTAGAACTTGGAAAATCAGAAGTCAAAGTCTCAAAAATAGTCTTAGAAACAGTTAAATTGTTAAGTGAAAAGCTTAACAATTCCAATGCAAGTATCGAAGTGTCTGATATGTCCGAACTCGGAAAAATATTTGCAGATGAATCAAAAATGAAAGATGCTTTGTGTTGTATTATAGAGAATGCGGTAAAATTCAATAAGAACGAAAAAAAGATAATAAAAATATCCGGTGAATTATCGGATGAAAATATTATTTTAAATATTGAAGACAACGGTGTTGGTATTCCACTTTCTGAAAAAGATAAAATTTTTGAAAAATTTTATCAAATAGAAGAATCGTTTACAGGTCAGGTGGAAGGTGTGGGGCTTGGTTTGCCTCTTGCAAAACGAATAATTGAAGCACATAATGGAAGTATTGATGTGTTTTCTCAAACCGGAAAATATTCCAAGTTTATAATAACAATACCAAAAGCGAACTAAACAGTGCGATAGTGGGATAGATTGATAGTGGGATAGATTTAAAGTTAAAACAGTTTAAATTGTTCAAGTCATTCAATCCGTTACTCGTTACTCATTACCCGTTACTTGACTTTTATGGATATAATAAAGCAAAAAGATATTGATTTGATATTGGGCAAGATGCTATCTTCCGGCGGTCAGTTTTCTGAAATATATTTTGAAGAAAGCGACA
>Ga0208373_1002957_pt1 | contig 17589 bp, 6 predicted proteins | sample RifOxyC2_FD_184036 | JGI IMG/M metagenome (GOLD analysis project Ga0208373, IMG submission 184036) | Soil microbial communities from Rifle, Colorado - Rifle Oxygen_injection C2 (SPAdes) | ecosystem: Environmental > Terrestrial > Deep subsurface > Rock core/Sediment | place: Rifle, Colorado... | reverse complement strand
ATTTAATTCTAAGTTAAAGCTACATTATTTTGCCTTTATTTTATTAATCGGATTATTAGCTTTGGTTTCTTTTAGTAGTTTTACTAATCATAATTTAATCTCAGACTTTTCTAGTGATGCCTCACATCTGTGGAGTTCATTAACTGGAGCGGTAATTGGTATTACTCCGATTGAAGAGGTTTGTATTAATGAAACAGTTTGTATTAATGAAACTAAATCAGATTGTGCTATCATCAATAATACTTGTTTTAATGTAACTACGGAAAATTGTAGTCAGCAATGCCGCTTAAAATGTGTTAATGAAACTATTAATGGAAAAGAACGGGAAGTGTGCGTTAAGGATTGCCCAATTATTTGTATTAATCAAACAATCCTATCCTGTAATAATTCTTCTGTGATGGAAAATTGTACCGCATTATCCGTTCAAAAATGTTCTAACCAAACGGTTTGTCCGTCAGTTAAATTTATTCCTAGTTTTAATCAAACAGTTAATAATTCGAATAATTCTTTTAATTATGGCGATTCGATAATTACTTTAGACTCGATAACAAATGTTACGAGTACGGATAATAATTCTTTAACTATACAAAAATTCAAATATAAGAAACTTAAATTTAAACAGATATCTGGGGAATTAAATTATTTAGAAGATATAGAGAGTGATAAATATGAAGAAAATTTAGCTGCTTTCATTACATTTGATAAAAATAAAATATCTATTGATACTCAACTCGCTCCAGAATTAGATAAATCTGCAGAAATTATTTTCAACTCGTCTTTGAATAATCCTTTAGTACTGTATGATGGAGTAGCTACAAATATAAAACCAGAAAGAGTGGGCTCAATAGGTTGGAAAATTACTGTTCCTCACTTTTCTACTTGGGAATTAGTTGAAACTCAATGGAATGGAACGCATGAAGATACCATAGTTACGGCTAATGGTTTACAGAAAAAACCGAAAGCGTTGTTAATAATGGATTTTGAAGAAACAGGATTAAATCACACTTCTATTAATGACAGTTCTTATTTTGGGGATAATCTTACTACTACATTAAAGTTTGTTAATGGAATAAAGGGAAACGCTATTGACTTAAGTCATACCGGGTATATAAGTGAAACTATAACTACGTGTATGAATGATGACCCTATAACTAATTTTTCTTATATGTGGTGGGAAAAATCTAAACCCAATAATCCTTTTGGCACTAATGATATTGCTTTGGGTATTGGTGGAGTAAGTTATGTTAGACATACTTCTGCGGGACAACCTAATTTAAGGTACGCAATGAAAAATGGGACTACTTATGAAGATATTAATACAGGAATAGAAACTGATGATGGATTATGGCATTTTGTAGGGATTACAGTTAACTCTTCTGATTTATACACCTGTATTAAATATTATTTAGATGGGGTACAAGTTTCAGAAATGAACAAAAGCAGTGAAATAAATGAATTTAAATGGGGTTGTGTCATTGGAAGTTATACTACATCTACACCCAATACTTATGATGGGTTTTTAGATGAAGCTAAATTGTTTAACTGTACTTTACCTTCAGCTGATTTCTTATTAGCAAATCAAACAATAGATTATATCCCTACTTGTGAAGGTAATAGTGAACGATCATTATTAGGATATTGGGATATGGAACCAATACCTATGACAGAAGAAATAAGTTGGGTTTCAAACTCAAGTATTCCTAACAAAAATGTGACCATTAATTATCAATACCGACCCTGTTTTAATGTAAGTACTCCAATTATCGGAAATGGTTCGGCTTGGTTTAACAGGGATAGAATTGTAATGAATAATACCATTAATCTAAGTGCTTTAACTCAGCTAGGAATCACCTTCTGGATGAATACTAGTGTAAATAAAACAGCTACTATTTTACAAGTGGGAGAATCTTTAAATGAATCTAAATCTGTATGGGCAGTAAAACAACATGGAAAAAATATTGAATTTCAAATTAACGGGACTGAACACAGTTGTGTATCTAATGATGATTTAATTGAACCTAATACCACCAATTTTATTAGTGTATCTTGGAATGGGACTCACTCTTTTATTTATATTAATTCTATATTAAAGAACATTTGTGATAATGTTAATACCGTAATGAATCATAGTACTATGAATCTAAGTATTGGCTTAACACAAAATTTAGATCAACAGTTTTATTATGGGATTTTAGATGATATTCGGATCTTTAACGAATCTTTGGGTCCAGAAGAAAGCCTTTTAATATTTGAACAAATTGAAACCTATAAATATGTTCCTGTTGGTACTTATATCTCTCCAATTTACAATGCCACTTATTATGACAATCAAACCCAAATATTCGTTTTAAAAAATATAACTTATAGTGGTGATTTCTGGAATCCTCTGGTTGAATTTTATGCTCGAGTTGGAGATTGTGATACTTTAACTTTAGAGTCTTGGATACAAGGAAATTTAAATGAGGATGGGGATTCAGTTTTATTTAATTTAGCTGGTGGTAATTGTTTCCAACTAAAAAATGTATTACCCGGTAATAGTTTAACTTCAACTACTAATTATTTAACCGGATTCCAGGTTTATTCTAATATTAGCTATAAACCTTATTTGGCTAATGTATTAATTTACCCTAATTCTATTTTTGTTGGAGATACAATTTATGGTAATGCCACCTTTTTCTTAAACCAGTCGGATACTGGTAATGTTACTTTTAATTGGTATAAGAATGGAATTTTAGTCAAAAATGATAATTATACTGGTATAGCTAATGATACGGTAATTACCACTAATTATTCTGGTTTGGTTAAAAATGATGTATTATATTTTACTGCCTATCAAGATGTTAATGGGGTAGTTGGTGATCTATTACAATCCAATAACATTACTATTTTAAATTCTGCTCCGGCTCAACCCACCATAAATTTAACTTCGGATAATGTTATTTCTACTACTGATTTATACTGTAATGTTACTATTAATTCTACGGACCTAGATTCTGATTTAGTTAATTATACTTATAAATGGTTTAAGAATAATACTCTGAACTTTACCGTTAATTATTCCGCATCTTTATATTCGGTGCTTAATGATGAAAATACCAGTAAATATGATCAATGGAATTGTACAGTTATTCCTTATGATGGAAATACTACTGGGGTTAACAAAACTTTAGGTGTAATTATCCAAAATGCTGTTCCGGAAGTAACTGGGGTTAATTTAAGTTCTGAAGATCTATTGAATCTAACTCTTAGTAATTTAACTTTAAGTTGGTCTTCTTCAGATATTGATAATGATTTACTTTCTGTAAATCAAACTAAATGGTTCCGAAATGGGACAGAACAAATTAACTTAGTTAATTCCAGTTCCCTCCATTACAATAATACTACTAAAGGAGATAATTGGACGGCTTCGGTACAAGTTTATGATGGAACTAATTGGAGTTTGTGGTTAAATTCATCTGGATTGGTAATACTTAATTCTGCGCCTTATTTTGTTGAAAACTTAACTAACCACACAGTTAATTCAGGAAGTAGTTTAACTTATTCCATTACTTGTGCTGATTATAATAGTGATACTTTAACTTATTATGATAATACTAGCTTATTTACTATTAATTCAACTACTGGTTTAATTACCGATAGTCCCCTCCAATCTGATGCGGGAAATTATAGTATTAATATTACCTGTAGTGATGGCACAGCTAATACTACCCTTAATTTCACATATAATATTCAAGATATCACTTTACCAATAATTACTTTTACTGCACCTCTATTGCCACTTAGCAATACCACTCCTGACTTAAATGTCAGTACTGGTGAAGCTACTACCTGCCAATATAAGAACAGTACTTCAGATTATGCTAATATGGCTACTACTGGTGATATTACACACAGCCAGAAATTGAATAGTCTAAGCACGGGTGAACACACTTTATATGTTCAGTGTAATGATTCCGCCCAAAATCAAGCCAATAATTCTTTGACTATAATTATAACCCCAACTACCGCAGAATTGAATAATTATACTTTATTTAATTTCACCGCTAATCTCAGTCAAACGGTAAATTTGTTAAATAATTTTAATCTTACTTTAAATAGTTCGATTAATATTAATAACACCATTTTAACAGTTGGTGAGTATAACACCACTCCGTTATCTTCCTCTTTTACTTTAACCGGTTATACCACTGCTGTCTATAAGTACTATACTATTACTGCTAGTGATGAATTGAAAAATAACTTTAATCATTTATCTTTATATTTCTATTATAATGAAACCCAACTAACTACTTTAGGAATTAGTGAATCAGCATTAAAGGTTTATTTCTATAACTTAACTACTAGCGCTTGGCAGCAAGAACGTAATTATAGTGTAAATACTACTTCTGATTTTGTAGAAGTTAATGTTACCCATCTAAGTACATTCATACTTGGACGGTCAACAATTACTGCTAGTACTGAAGAGACTACTGCTTCTAGTTCTTCAACTTCCAATTCAGGTGCTACTGGTTGGGGTGTTTGCGGAGATTTGGTTTGTAATGATGGAGAAAAATGTGCGGCAACTAAAGACATTAACCAGAATAAAGGGCCTTGCGCTAAAGACTGTGGAGTTTGTCCTATTAAACCAGAAGCGGTTTCTAATGCTTCAGTTGTTCCTTCTGTTTTTGAAAACAAGACTTTGGTAGAAAATAATGAATCCACCCGTAAATTTAGTTCTAATATCTTACCTTTAGTAGGTAAATCTATTTTTACTGGAATTGGTAAATTGAACTTTAGTTGGGTATGGGTAATAATGATTATTTTAGTAATTGGTTTGTTTGTAAGTTATTCTCTTTATACTAACAGAAAAGTATTGGTTAATTTAAGTGGTATTATAACTACTTTCTTCTTAAAAATATTTTACGTCTTATCTAGATCTTTATTTAGAATTAAAAATAAGAATCTTTCTTTAAATATCATTCAGCATAAAAAAATAAAATTAAGTAAATCTTCAGTTAAATTAAAGCCAACTTCAAAAATAATTTTACCGGTAAAACCATTGATTTTAGAACCAGTTTCCTCAACATTAGATAAAGAACTTCAGAGGGTTAATCGAGAATTACAAAATGTTGAACATTCCTTAGTTAATACTCTCCCCAAAGTATCTAGAAAACCTATAATTCCAGTATTAAATTATTCCAAAAAAGTTGTGTCACAAGATACTTCTAAAGAAAGAAAATGGAACACCCAATTAAGTAAGGAATTAGGAATAGTGGATACGGTTTTAAGTTCAATTGAAGAAAAAGGGAATTATACTTTATCTCCGGAGAAAAAAGTAACTAAGAAAGTAATCTGTATTAAACCAAGTAATGTGCCAGAATTAAAACCTTTCCCGATTAAAATAGAAACAGCTGTTGATAAGAAATGGCAGGAATATTTAAATCGAAAATTACAAGATGTAAATGACCGACTGCAGCAATTAGATCAATTAAAAAATAATCCCTTCCTCACTTTACCGAGAAAACCAGTAACTTATAGTAAACCTTTACCTTTCCCTTCCCAACCATTATTAAATACCAACTCTTTGGATTCTAAACCCACAGAATTGGAGTTAAAATTAATTCGGGAAAAAGAGAAAATTGAACGAGAATTATCTAATTTAGCTAATCCTGCCTTGAAAAATAATTCTATTTTTAATCATTCAATGGTTAATATTCAGCCTAAAAAAACTGTTAAAGAACTTCCTAAATCAATAAGAATAAGTAGTCCTTTAAAGAAATTACTTAAAGTCAATAAAAATGAGAAATATTTAAAAAAGCTAAGTACTGAACAAGAAAGAGTGGAATCAGAGCTTGATTCCTTAAAAAGATGGTAGATAAAAAGAGGTTAAAGCAGGAATACTTTTATTTAGGTTTAGCCCTCTTAGCAGTATTTTCCCTTACTTTATTACTGAATAATTCTGGATTGACTGCCGCCGTAATTGGAGTTCCTAACCAAAATCAGACCACTTATACCCAAAATTCAACTTTAGATAGTTATCTTGCCCTTCCCAGTAACATCTCAGAAAATTATACTTCTTCTTTAGAAGAATCAGTTAATATTACTTTAAATGAATCTTTAGATAATTTTACTAATCTCTCTGAAAACCAAATTCCTTATACCGAAAAAAGTAACTTATCTAATAATTTAACTGTTAACTTAATTAATGAAGGATTAACCATTCAATCTACTAATTGTAGTGTTTGGCCTTGTAGTTGTGGTTCAGTATTGAACTCTTCCATAACTATGACTTCCGATTTAAATTGTAATGAAACCGGACTCACTTTTGGAGCTAGTAATATTATTTTAGATTGCGATGGTCATTTTATTAATTATTCTATTGCTGGAGTATTTGGTTATGGAGTAAATACCAGTGGAGATATAAATAATTTAACGTTACGTAATTGCCGAATTTATGAAGGGAATGAATCTGGTTTATTTAAAGATGGTATTTATTTTATATCTGCAGATGATTCTTTAATTGAAAATAATACTATCACTCTCATAAGTGATTCTGCATCGGGTATTGTTGCTAATACGATATCAACTACAATAACGTTACGTAAAAATGGGATAAACACCTCCGGAGTTGTAGAAAGTTCAGGTATAAGATTGGAGTTGGTTAATGGAGCAACCCTAGATAATAATATATTTAATATAAGCGGTAATCTTGGTATGGGTATTTATTTGTCTGTGGGTTCTTTCGCTAATATGACCAATAATCAAATTTATACTTGGGGTGGAAATGGTTATGGTATTAATTTGAATGAAGTTTCTGACTCTTTTTTCCAAAATAATACTATCTTAACATCTGGAATTGACGCTTATGGTTTTTACTTAATTAATTCTTTTAACCTGAACTTAACCCGTAATTTGATTAACACTAGTTCTATTAATAGCCTTTTCATTTCAAGTAATAATTATACTAGTTATAATCATACCATCACTCCTGATAATTTAGTTTGGGGATTACCTTTAATTTATAATTACTCCCAATTTAATACAGTAATGTATGAAAACATAGATTTATCTAATACTTACGGCCAAATAATTTGTGGTTGGTGTAGTAATGTTACTTATAATAATATTACTTTGTCTTATTCTGGACTTAGCTTGTTTAATACTAATAATTCAGTTATCCGTAACTGTGTTTTTAATTCTAGTTTAGGTCATGGTTTAATTTTAAGAAACTCTTCTAATAACCAAGTATTAAATAATTTTATCGGAACGAGATTGAATAATGGATTTGGTTTATACTTAACTAAGGGATCAGAATATAATACTTTGTTGAATAATACTTTTTCTGGAAATGGCTCTTATAGTATTTATGACGATGGTTCCCTGATTAATTATTTACAATATAATACCAGTTTTGGTGGAATCAAATGGATAAATGATACCTTTTTGTCTAATTTAACTTTAAATGGGAGTTTAGGTTTGGGGTTTAATTTATTTATTGGTAATGATACTTTGGCGTTTAATTTGTCTGCCCTTAATAATAATACTTTACTAATCAATTCTTCTGTTAATCTTACTTTATCTAATTTGAATTTTGCTTATATTACTGATATTCAAAGATGGGAAAATTATAGTATTAATCAGACCGAAATTCGTTTTAATGGAACAAATTGCCTAAATTCCGGTTGTAATAAAATTAATTATGGATTAGGTCAACTTCAATTTAATTCTACTTTTATTGGAAGCTTTTCAGTTAACGGTACGAATTCTTCTTTTAATACTGAATCAAATATTACTTTTTTCCGAGCTAATGCTTCTACTCCTGCTAATAATAGTGGGGATAATTTATATTGCTGGGTTAATGGTAGTGACCAAGAACAAGATTATTTGTTAGCTTATTGGGATTGGTATCGTAATGGAGTTTTATTTGAATCCGGAAATACTATTTTATTAAATAATTCTTTAATCAATTTAAATACCATTTTAGCTAACAATACCGAACCAGGTAATATTTGGAATTGTTCGGTAAAACTATATGATGGTTTAGTTAATGAAACCGAGTGGAATAATGCTTCTCTTCATATATCTCAATATGTTTGTGGAGATACGGTTACTTCTTCAAGTTCTTTAGTTTATAATTTGGCTTCCTGTCCAGGTAATGGTTTAAACATTTTATCTGATAATATTGTGTTTGATTGTGCGGGTTATAATATTAATGGTTCTGGTTCGGGGAACAAAGGTATTTATGTTTCCGGAAATAATGTCACTATTTTCAATTGTAGTATTGCCCATTTCCAGAACGGGATTTATTTAGATCATGTAAATGATACTAATATTAGTTCCAATACTTTACTTAATAATACTAATGCTTCCGTTTACTTTAATGAATCTAATTTTTCAATTGTATATAATTCCCATTTAATAAACAATACTTTTGGTGTTTATTTAGAAGGGTTAAATAACCAAAATCAATTATATTTAAATAATTTAACTTTTAATACTTATGGGGTTTATATCTTAGATGGCACTGCTCCAATAAATGTATCTTATAATAATTTCTACGCTTCTACTTATTTAATTATCTGGAACGGAACCTTCCGTTTAGATGCAGAAAATAATTGGTGGTATAGCACAAATTGTACTGCTATTGGAGATATGTTAGCGGGATATTTAATTGATTATGATCCTTATTTGAATGATAGTTATACTCAAGGCTTAGCCAAAAATTGCAGTGATCATTATAACATGATTATTTTTGAATCTCGTAATCTTACTAGTAATATTAGTGGTTCTGATTTAGATGGGCCGATTCGGATTGCTCAAAATAATGTTATTTTGGATTGTAATGGTAAAAATATTTCTAATACCCAGATAAGTACTCCTGGAATTATTATTTCTCCTGGATTTAATAATATTACTATCAAAAACTGTAGATTATCTTATTTTAATCCAGCCATTCGTGGCTTAAGCACTAATTTTAGCTATATCTTTAATAATACAATTACTAATTCATGGGGAGGTATTAATTTAATAGGAAATAATTTAACTATTTTAAATAATACTGTTGCTCATGGTAACACCTTGTTTACTAGTACTTATGGTAACATCATTTTTGGAAATTCTAATTTAATCCAAGGTAATACCTGGAGAGATTTGTATTATGGTACGGATGGTATTGATGAAGTGGCAAATACTGGGTATAACACTTATCGAGAAAATTATATTTTTAATACTACTATTGGTTACGAATTAATTGGGCATAACAATACTTACCAATCTGATCGCCTAGTTAATAATACTCGAGGATTAAGAGTTACTTTAGATATTTTACCAACCAATAACCTCTTCTTTAGAGATATCCAGTTTGATGGAAATACTTATGATTTAGATATTCAATCAGCACTGAATAATAACATTACTCTAATTAATAGTAGTGTCAATAAAAGTAGGATTTTAGTTTATTCTGGTGGTCGGGCTTTATTTAAACAATACGTTTATGTAAATGTAACGGATAATTGGCACAATCCCATTTCTAATGCTACTGTTACTGCTTATAATTCCTTAGGAAACCTTGAAAGCACTAATATTACCGATAATAATGGAATCGTCCGATTAGACGTTACTGAATTTTACCGTAGAAATGATGTTAATAATTATTTAACGCCGGGAGAAATCATCGCCACTAAAAATAATTACACTCAAAACAGAACTACAGTTAATCTTTATAATTTAAGTTCAGTTCAAGTTAATTTGACTTTATCTCCAATATCTTGTGGTTCAGTGTTGTCTGCTGATGTTAAGTTGGAAAATTCCTTTAATTGTACCACTCAGGGATTTATAATTGGAAAAGATAACTTGGTTATTGACGGTAGTGGGATGAATTTAACCGGTAGGGGAGTAGGTATGGGTATTAATTTAAGTAATTATAATAACATTAGCATAATTAACTTTAATATTATTAATTTTACCCAAGGAATTTATTTATATAATGTATCCAATTCTAATTTAACTAATCTGCTAGTTGTTAATAATACTTATGGTCTAGTTTTAAATGTTTCAGATCGGAATAATATTTATGATAGTATCTTTGGAAATAATTCGGAATATAGTCTTTTAATTACTAATAGTGGTTACACTAATAATTCTTTAATTAATGTTTCGGTTAATGTCAGTCAAGTTAATATTACTGGTAATGCTAATCTTTTGCTTAAATGGTATGTTGATGTTAATTCCACTTATAATAATATTACTACTTTACCTCACGCCTCTGTTTATGGATATTTTAATAGTTCTGGTAATTTAGATGATTCTGAAATTACTGGAGATAATGGAGTAGGTAGACTAGTTTTAACTGAATGGCAGAAAAATAGTACTGACTTAATTTACTTAACTCCCCATAATATTACTTTATCTTATACTACTTCTTCAGGTATAGTTACTAATTCTACAATTATTAATTTGTCTCAAACTAATAATACTATGATTAACTTAAACCTTATTTTAAATTGTACCTCTCCCACTTCTGGAATTAACGAACTTTATGGGGAGACTAATTTTTGTCCTGGGACTTTTAATGTAAAGGGAGTTGCGGCTATGAATTCTAATATTAAAATAACTTGTGACCAAACCGTTTTTAAAGCAACCAGTGATTCAATACTAGGTTTTGGTGGTGGTGGATTAAGTAATTTAAAAATATTTAATTGTACTTTTCAAAATTATCCTGAAGGAATTTTTTTAGGTTCTACTACTAATGCTATTGTTCAAAATGTTATAATTAACAATTCCCTTGTTGCTGGTATTTCCGTTGAAGTTTCAAATAACGCTAGTTTAGATAATATTACTCTAAGTGGAGTCAATGGAATAGGGTGTACTGCTTCTATTGGATTAAGATTAAATAATTCTTATTTTTCTAATACTGGTAATGGATTAGCTCTTTTTTCTGGTTGCAATTATAGTATCATCTCCAACAACCTTTTTGAAGTTGGAACGGGTATACATTTAGAAAATGCCTATCATAATTTAATATTCAATAATACTTTTCGCGATTTGGATTATGGATTAAGATTTGAATCGATGTTTCCTTCTAATAACAATACTTTTTATCACAACAATTTTTCCGAAGCAGCCTTGTATAATATCCATTATTTTAACGCCTCTTCTTATGGCTATGAAAATTATTTTAATACTACTATTAATTTATCTAACAATCATACAGCCCAAGGTAATACTTGGAGTGATTATTGCGGAAAAGGGCTCGATATAAATAATGATAACTATGCTGATGCGGTTTCTAGTAGTGGTACTGTTGATTATCCTTATAGTAGAAATGTAACTACTAAGTTATATGAAGGAAATACAGGTAATTATCTGAATAATAATCCGGGTGTTTTACTTTATATTAATGGTTCAGTTGTTGATTACGGTCCGAGAATCATTTCTTGTTCCGCCTCCGAACGTTTTTTAGGCGGGGGAAGTGGGGTTAGTGTTGCTGCTGCTGCACCCGCAGCGGGAGCAGCTGCAGCTGCGGCACAAGGAAATATTGTTATAATTCCAGATTTAGTAACTGTTTCTGAAACCTATTCTTTATCAGAAGCTAAAAAATATCTTCAAACCAATACCCAAGTGATGGATACTGTAGCGCAAGTAACTAAAGTTAAAGTGGTTTTAGAAAATACTGGTACTAAAAGAATGCAATTATTTCCCGGAATATTTCAAGATGTAGCCGATCCTTTTTTTATTGTAACTAAGAAAACTTTAGGTTTTGAAGGTTCATTATTTAGTCAGTTATCTTCTTTATCTTACTCACAAAACCGAATTTCTGGAAGGTTACTAAAAGCGGAAATATTAAATCCGGAACAAATTGTGTTAGAACCAGGAGAAAAAGTAGAAAAAGTCTTAGAAATTAAAGAAGGTTTAGTTGCCCCTAGGCAAATTAAAATCCAATTTTCTACTTTAGGAGAAGTGGTTAAAGAGCAAGAAATTACAATTAAACAAACAGCTCTTTCTGGAACAGCATTAGATGTGGATATTGACCAGAATTCTATTGATTTTTATGCCTTAATGGTTCCTGAACAATTAACTTCCGGACTTAAAGAATATTATTCAGAGCAATTAACTGGGGCAGCAGTAACTCATTTAGATTCAGCTTCTTCAAATTCGAATGATTATTTCTTAGAGTTTAGTATTCATAAGGATAAAATAAATCTAAACTCTAACTATACTTTACCGGTAAAATTCAAAGCAGCAGAACAAATTTATGGTTGGTTAAGTTCTGATACACAAGAAACTTTTAGTGACTTATATGGTCCGTATAAATTAACAGAAAATCATACTTTTATCTTTGCTCAGCAATTTAAGTATGATTCTGTAGGATATAACGGTGATTATAAGTTTAAAACTCGGATATATCAAGGTAGTAAAACTTTAGTTGAAAATGAATTTAACCTCACTTTAAGCTAAATAGCCAAAAAGTTTATAATACTTAACGTTACATTAAAGATAGGTGATTAGATGTTAGTATTTGGTGTAGATATTCCTTTAATTGAAGTTGTTTTTGCTCTAGCTCTAATTTCTTTTGTTATTTTAGTAGAAATAATCGTGGTAGTAATTCTACTTATGCAGAACCTTAACCGGTCTAAAGATTTAAGTGATACTTTAGTTAAACTAGCTCAAATATTATTAGATGTTAAGAAAGAAGAATTAAAAGAAATTGAAAAATTAAAAAGATAAAAATATTTTTATTTAAATTATTATTTTACTATAATTATTTCTTTTTAGCGCCACCGGCAGCTTCAGCAGTTTTCTTTTCCATTGGCGCAATTTCGTCAATAATTGGTCTAGGAATGTTAGCTTCAGCTAATTTAGCTCGGATTTTATTGTTCTCTTTAACTTCTAATTTAGCGATAATATCTTTAGCTAACTGTTCATAATCAGCAGCTAACCGTTTTTTCTCTTCTTCTAATTGTTTTAATTCAGCAGCAGATAATTCTGTTTTTCCACTTTTTATTTCAGCATCAAATGCTCCCTCATTAACTTTTTCAATAGCATCATGGGCAGGTAATCCTTCAACTAAAATACCCATAGATTGACAAGTTCCCATTATTTCCTTAACTTTACTTTTTAGGTTATTGCCTAACAAGGAATCTTCTTTCATTTTAGCAATTTTGATTATCTGTTCAATCTTGAAATCAGCGACTTTATCAGTTAACGGGTTAGAAGAACCTTTTTTTAAATCAGCTTCTTTCTTAATCAAGGCTGAAGCCGGTGGAGTACCGACGGTAATAGTGAATGATTTTGTTTCAGAATCAACGGTAACTTTAACTGGAACTTGCATACCATTAAAAGAAGCAGTTTTCTTGTTTATCTCGGCAACAACTTGACCAATATTTACCCCTAATGGTCCTAAAGCTGGACCTAAAGGTGGAGCTGCACTTGCTTTACCACCTTCAACTAAGGATTCTACGGTTTGTTTTGCCATATTTACACTTATTTTTAAGTCTTTTTTAAATAGTTTTCTATTTTATTTTATAAAAAGTCAATTTCGACTTCTAATTGATCATATGTTGGATATTCTGTGACTATCGCTGGGTTTAAGTTTAAGCTTTTAAAATATTTCTTATTTTTAATGATATTAGACTTAGATAACAATAAGCGGTATTTATTTTTATCTATATATACTTGTTCTAAGTTTAGTTTACTTTTGATTTTTTGTTGAATTTGGAACAATTTGTCTAACAATATGGGTGCATTAGCTTTTTTTAGTTGTTCTTGATAGGAAAAAGAAGGAGTTAATTCCGGTAAATATAAGGCTCCCCGAGTTAATAATCCTTCCTTATCCACTAAATCAAAAGGCAATTTAGCTTTTTGAGCTTCTCGCTTAATCCGTTCAGTTAATTGGACTGCATCTTTAAGTTTAACGGTGCAAAGATGGACTTTTAAAGGATAATTTTTCTCAGAAACATATTTTAATAGTTTTAGCCCTAATTCTAAAGATTCTTTTACCGCATAACTTAATTGGTTTATTGGCTGAAAGCCAAGTTGATTTAGTTTAGAAACAGGACTATCCGATAATTCTAATTCATTTAAGTTCAAAAATCCCACTTTATCTTGAATAAAATCAATTAATTCAGTTAATTCTTTTTCTTTACCTGGAATTATAGGTATTTCTACTCCAATTTCCCAAGGATAATCTTTAGCTAAATTTAAGTTCGGCCATAATTTTTGGTTATCTAAATCTAAATGAAACCTAATTTCATCTAATCCTGATTCAGCTAATTGTTTAAGGTTTTCGGGATTAACTAAGTTTAAAGAAGTGTAAAGATGGATATGAAACCTTTTCCCAAATTTTTGTTTGAGTTGTTTAATATAATCAGTGGTTCGATCAATTTTTGTTAGCGGATCACCACCGGTAAAACTAGCTCCTTCCGCTTGCATTAAGTTAGCTTCTTGTTCAATATCTCCAAAACCGTTTACTGGCCGCTCATTAGCAAAAATAACATCTTTTTGGTATTTTAATTCGGATAGGGGACAGAAATAACAATTCCGAGGGCAAAGCCCGGTAATAAAAATGACTAGTTTTTTGCCTTTAACACAATATTGGCAGCCTTTAGGCAATTCTTTAAGAGAATAAGAATAATATTTATTTAGCTTTATCTCCATATTATATTACTTGAAAATCAGAAAAGATATAAAGTTTATTCTTTTGTTTTTACTAAAATAATACTTAAGGATTCATTCTATTTTTACAGAAAGGGCAAAATATTCCGGTTAATCCAGAAAAAGTTAAAGAATAAAATTGGCTTTTACAATAAGCGCAAGTATGATTTTGTTTCGTCATTTTAAAAATAAAAAAATTAATCTGAAGCCATTCTCCAGATTGTTTTCATTCCAATGATAATTGCTCCAGGAACGACAAAGACGACAATATTGCTTAAAATGGATCTTAAATAAAGCCCGACACCTGGAATTAAACCTAAATTAACTATTCCCGCTAACATCAAGGCAATGGAAGCTAGTAAAAATGGCACGGTTTCTTTTGTAGTTAAATTGAATATTCCTACAACAGTACCTAAAATAACTAACGTGGTTACTAATACTTCTGTGCTAATATAATTTCTAAATAATCCGGTAATGATGGCAATGATTATACCAACAAAGAAAGCATAATGAGCTACTCGGTGCATTTCCACCTTACTTTTTTTAAGAACGGGTTTTGAACTATTTTTCTTGGACATTTAAAATTCACCTCTTTATCCCCCTAAAAAAGAGGTTTTGGTATATAAATCATTCGGTTATTCTTTAATAGAAATAAGTTAGTAACTTAAAAAAATGCGCCTCGGACCAGATTTGAACTGGTGACCGCATGGTAACTGCTTAAAATATTAACAGCCATGCGCTCTACCGCTAAGCTACCGAGGCATTTAATTTTTTAGATTAATATCTCATTTATAAATTTTATTGAAGTAATATTATTCTATAGACAAAAACCTTTTAAACCTGCTTTTTTTGAATGTAATTATCTGGGCCAGTGGTGAAATCTGGTATCACGTCGCATTGGCTATGCGGAGTCTCCGGGTTCAAATCCCGGCTGGTCCATTTTTTTGAGGTAACCTTGTCAAATTTATTAGTATTCTAGCTAGTACATGAAGAAATACATCATAAAATTAAAGATTATTTCTACGACTTCTTTTTCATTTCTTGTTCATTTTAGCAAGATTTAAATTTTAACTCTTGATTTTTCCCCATTCAAATGAAAAAAGAGGCAACACCTTTAGAAGAGTATCAAAAAAAAGAAAATAGTTTGAAATATTCTATTTTAGACGGCTCTTTTTATTCCATTATGGAGAGTTTTACTGCTAATTTCATCCGCCCTTTTGCTTTAGTGCTTAAAGCCAGTAATACTTTCATTGCTTTAATTTCTACCTTACCTGGATTGATTTCAGTTATCTTTCAATTCCTAACCATCAATTATTTAAATCAACTTCCCCGAAAGAGAACTATTGTCATTGGCGCTTTTCTTCATGGTTTGATTTGGATTCCTATTGCCTTTGTGCCTTATTTTTTCCCGAATAAAAGCAATTTAGCTTTACTTCTATTACTTATCTTAAGTTCTACTTTTGCTGCAGTAATCAATCCTTTATGGAGTAGCTTGATGGGAGATTTGGTTCCAGAAGAAACTAGGGGTAGGTATTTTTCTAAACGAAATGCTATTTGTGGAAGTGTAGCTTTTGTTTTTACTTTCTTAGCGGGTTTATTTCTTAATTATTTTTCTCTTTATTTAGGTCTTTTGGCTACATTTGGGATTATGTTTATTTTAGCTTTTATGTTTCGTATGGCTTCTGTTTATTACCTTTCTATAATGTATGAACCGATAATAGAACGGAAAAATAAAGTTAAACCGGTCAGTTTTCATAATTTTTTTTTAGGACTTAAGCAAACTCATTATGGTAAGTTTACATTATACCTTTGTTTTATGTCCTTTTCCGTTAATATTGCCGGTCCTTTTTTTATTGTTTATATGCTGAAAAATCTTCAATTTAGTTATTTACAATTTACTATTATTACTTTGGTTTCAGTGGTTTCTACTTTTGTTTCTATGTATTTTTTAGGTAAGCTCACAGATAAAATTGGTAATAAACGGGTTTTAGTAGTTTCGGGGCTGTTAATCTCTTTAATTCCTTTACCTTGGATATTTTTTACTAATTTTTATGTATTGTTATTAGTGGAAGTATTTTCGGGAATAGTTTGGGCTGGTTTTAATTTATCCGCATCCAATTTTGTATATGATGCTGCTAAGCCAGAAGAGATTACTTCTTATGTAGTCTATTTAAATTTATTAAGAGGGATGGCTATTTTTTTAGGTAGTTTATTGGGAGGATTGATTACTGGCTTAGATGGTTTTATTTTTAGTTCTGGGATTATTTTAGCTTTTTTAATTTCAGGTATTTTAAGGTTAATTGTAGGCTTGTTTTTTTTCCGTCAAATACCAGAAATGCGTTTAGTTGAAGTTTCCATTAATCGTAAACATTCTCGAGAACGTTTATTTATTGTTCCTCGGCATAATTATAATTTTGAATTACAAACAGTTCCTGCGAAGAAAAAACAGAAATAATCACTTATTTAACTAATTTAGATAAGATATATAAATCCAACTTTTCTTTTTGCAGTTATGTCTTTCCTTTCCCAAATTTTAGGTTATATTGGCAATTTAGCTATTACTATTATTTCTGCTTTGGGTTATCCGGGCCTCTTTTTTTTAATGATTTTAGAAAGTATGGTTTTCCCTCTACCTTCTGAATTAGTTATGCCTTTTGCCGGATTTTTAGTTTATCAAGGTAAACTTAATTTGGGGTTGGTTATTTTCTTTAGTTCCTTGGGTAGTTTAACTGGTTCTTTATTGTCTTATGCTATGGGTAAATTTGGAGGAAAAAAATTTATCTCTAAATACGGTAAATGGTTTTTATTGGATGAATCTGATTTACAGAAAACAGAGCATTGGTTCTCTAAAAGAGGGGAATGGACTATTTTAATCGGGCGTTTTGTTCCCGTTGTTCGACACTTGATTTCCCTTCCTGCGGGAATGGGTAAAATGAACTTAAAAAAATTCTGTATCTA
>Ga0208373_1002956_pt1 | contig 17590 bp, 16 predicted proteins | sample RifOxyC2_FD_184036 | JGI IMG/M metagenome (GOLD analysis project Ga0208373, IMG submission 184036) | Soil microbial communities from Rifle, Colorado - Rifle Oxygen_injection C2 (SPAdes) | ecosystem: Environmental > Terrestrial > Deep subsurface > Rock core/Sediment | place: Rifle, Colorado... | reverse complement strand
GAGAATGTGCGGCCGGGGAGCGGGTACTCCAGGCGGGTCTGGTACCTGGCGTCCAGCAGGTTTTGCACGGCAAGCCAGGCGTCAATGCCTGCCACGTTTTGCGATATGCGGATGCCTGCAAGCGTATAGTCCGGCAATTGGGCGACGATGGGCGCGTATGTGTCGCCGGTTTCCTGGGAGCTTACGTGCTGGATGTTAAACTGCGCTTTCATTTTCCAGGCGAGCAGCCAGGTCAGCTGGTAATTTATCCTGTTGCACGGGCGGTAAGGAAGCGTTTTATGGTTTATTGTATCTTCCGCCCACAGGTAGGTATAGTTAAGCGAATGAGAAACGGATGAAATAATTTCATGCGAAACTTCGGCTTCCATACCCTGCTGGCGCGCCTTGCCGATATTTGCAGGCATCGTGGTAACAGTGGCCGAGGCCAAATCCGACGATTCCTGCCATGAGATCAGATTTGAGCTGTTCGTAAGAAAAGCCGTCACGCGGCTTTTGAAAAGCGGATGATTGTACTCCGCGCCGACATCGGCGGTTATTCCTTCCTCGGGCACCAGGTTGTCGTTGCCTTCCGTAACGTAATTAGTCCCAAAAAATTCGAATGCTTCCCGCGGCCAGAATAATTCATTTATAGTGGGCGCCCGCCATGACTTTGCGCCGTTTGCCGAGATTTTAAAGCGTTCGTCCGCCTGCCACGATACGGTCAGCCTGGGGCTGAACACGCTGTCGAAAGCCGAGTTATCATCGGCACGAAGCCCGGGAAGAAATGAAAGATCACCGAGGCGCAGTTCCTGTTGAAGAAATAACGCGCCGTTTACGCGGCTGCGGTCAAATTTCGTCGTTCCCATTATAACATCGAATTGGCTGTGTTTTTCCTCGTACCATTCCGCGCCGGCCGTTATGCCGTAACGCGTATCCCACTGTATTTCGGTTCCGAATGTGAATGATTTGTAGTCGGTATCAAAAAAGAAAGACGGGATCGCGTAATTTTTGCGGTCATCGGAAGCGTATAACGAGGTTTTCAACCTGTCCCGTCCCACGGCCATGCTGTGTTCCAGCCTCAGGTACTGTTTGGATTCGTCTTGCGCGGCATCCGGGCTTGAGGCCAGCTTTTCAATGCTGCCGTCGTATTGATCAAGGCTTACGCCCAGTCCGGGCACACCAAGCTCGCTTTTAAAATAAGATCCCGACAGGTCGAAATTGCCTGCCGTTTTTGCGTCAAATCCCAGGCGCATGAAGAAGTTATGTTTATCGCAACCGGAGTTATCCCGCCACCCGCCCGCGACTGTTTTCCCCGCCGATATAAGCGCGGAAGTCAGTTCCCGTTTCACGTCGAAATCAAGCTGGTAATTTTGTTCGTTCAAGCTGCCGCCTGATATGCGGGCATCCAGCGCGGGCTGTTCTGATTCGGGTTTTTTTGTGATAATGTTTACCACGCCGCCGAATGCGCCCGCGCCGTAAATCGCGGATGCGCCTCCGCGTATAATTTCTATGCGTTCAATGTTTTCCGAAGGGATCGTGCTTAAATCCACAAGCCCCATGGCGGGATCGTTTACCTTTCTTCCGTCTATCATTACAAGCACCTGTTCGGACGATGATCCCCGCAGCATTATGTTCGACATTGCGCCGCGTGTTCCATACGTTCCGTCAATAAGCCCGGTTTCGGATGACAGGACCCCGGCAACGTCCGGCGCGCCGCTTTCAATAATCTGTTCCGATGTTATGACGGAAACGTTTGTGGGCATAATGCTTCGCGGTTGTATTTTACGCGAGAGGCTCAAGAATACGGTGTTGCCGTCGCCGGCTGATACGAACGAAGCGAAAATGCAAAGTGCAAACAGTGTTTTTGAAGCGTTGCGAAACATGGGGGATTCTCCTTTTAAGTTTATCCCCCTCACCCTGCCCTCTCGCCGGTGGGGAGAGGGTGTTTGCGAGAGGATTAAGGTGAGGGGGAGTTTATTCTTAACTGTAGTTGCTTACCGGGAATATGTGGGGCTTATGCGAAATCGGGTTTTCCTTGACTACCACCAGAGTTTTATAAACTTCTTCGATGTTCTGGTAAGTCAGCACCTGTTCGGGCGTGCCGATGGAGTGTATTTTGCCGTCTTTAAACATGATAAGCCGGTCGCAGTATTCGCCTGCAAGGTTAAGGTCGTGCAGCACGGCCATGACGGTCAAATTGTTTTTGCGGCTTAACTTTTTTATCAGATTAAGCATGTCAACCTGGTGGCCGATGTCAAGATGCGCCGTGGGTTCGTCGAGAAGCAGCAGCTTCGGTTGCTGGCACAACGCCTGCGCCAATATCGCGCGCTGGCGCTCGCCGCCTGAAAGCTCGTTGATGGGCCGGCCTGCCACGTGCAGCGTGTCGGTGGCTGCCATGGCCTGTGCGGCTATTTCCCGGTCAGCCGGCCCGGGGTTTTGAAACTGCCCGAGGTGCGGGAAGCGCCCCATCAACACAAACTCTTCGACGGTAAACGGGAACGGTATCTCCAGGGACTGCTGCATGGCGGCGCAGATTTGCGCAAGCTTGCGGCAGGAGAGTTGCCTGCTGTCGCCACCGTCAATTAAAATAGTTCCCCGCCACGGTTTGACGATTTTTGTTATGGCGCGGAAAAGCGTTGTTTTACCCGCGCCGTTCGGCCCTATAATACCGATCATCTCGCCCGCGCCCGCCTTGAAAGAAACGTCGTCGAGTATTTTTCTGCCGTCATAGCCGCAGGTGAGCGATATAAGCTCGAGCATCAGGGTTTCCTCAATAATAGCAACAGGAAAAATATTCCGCCTATAAAGCCGGTAATAACGCCTACCGGCAGTTCGGCCGGCGCGAAAAGCGTGCGCGCCGCGGTATCGCACAGGGGCAGGAAAATCGCGCCCGCAAGCGCGGACGCCGGTATAAGCACGCGGTGGTCCGGGCCTGCCAGGCGGCGCACCGCGTGCGGCAGAATCAGCCCCACGAAACCTATGACGCCGGCCGCAGAAACGGTTGCGCCGGTTATAAGCGATGCCGCCAGGAAAATTATCTTTTTTACCAGCGCCGTGTTTATGCCGAGGTGAGCGGCTTTTTCGTCCCCAAGGGTTAGTATGTTCAGTTGCTGCCGGAACATCCACAATAGCGCCGTGCCGGCTGATATGGCTGCGCCGGCCGTAACTATAAGGCGGCTGCTTGCGGTGGACAGGTCTCCCATCAGCCAGACGATGGCCGCCTGCAATTTTGAGGCATCCGTTACCGCAAAGATGAATAGTACGAGGGACGAGCAGATGAAGCCCACGATAACGCCTGCAAGGACCAGCGTGTGCGTGGAGAAATTGTGACGGGAACTTATGAAATAAATGAGCGCCACCGAAAATATGCTGCCGCCGAAGGCAGCCAGCGGAAGTGTTAGCGCGCCCGCCGAATTTGCTCCGGACACGATGGCAATTGCGGCCCCCAGCGCCGCGCCGCCGGAGATGCCAAGCGTATATGGGTCCGCCAGCGGGTTGCGCAATAGTCCCTGGAACACGGCGCCGCAGACGGCAAGCCCCATGCCCGTCAGCATGGCAAGCGCCACGCGGGGAAAGCGAACCCGCCATATAATAACCGAGTCCGTGCCAGTGCCGGAAGGATTTGAGAGCGCGGCGATAAGGCGTCCCGGCGTCATGGAACTGCTACCCGACGACAACGAGATGGCAAAAGATACGCATAAAAGCGCGGCAAGCGCACAGAACAGGATTACAATTTTATTATTCATGCAGTATCCTTGAGATGATCTCAAGCCCCTCTGCAAATGAGGCCGGGGCGGGGTCTGTGAAAACCGTGTTGTTGAGCGTAACAATTTTACCTGTGCGGCCGGGTTTAAAGTTTTTCCACTTTTGAGCTTCATTTTCCGTAACGTCGCCCATTGCGACAAGTATGATTACGTCGGGATCGGCGTGCAGCACCGCCTCGCGGCTCACCTGGGGATACCTGCTTTTGAGATCTGCAAAAATATTTATTCCTCCGGCAAGCTCGATGAAATCGTTGACGAAGCTGTGGTGCGAAACGGTAAACAAAGGCTGGGCGCCCACCTGCCAGAAAACACGCGAACGCCTGTGCGCTTTGGATTTTTTGCGCACCTGTTCAACGCGCCGGCGTGATTGTTCGACTATGGCGTTTGCCTGTTCCTGCCTGCCGATCCTTTTCCCGAGAGCTATGAAGCCATTGCAGATCGCCTCAAAATTATCGAACGATTCCATCGTGTAAACCGGTATGCCCAGCTCGTTTAGCCGTCTTACGGTTTCGGGGCGATTGCCTTCTTTTGTTGCAATGACAAGGTCGGGGCGCAGCGCCACTATTTTTTCTATGTTCGGTTCAAGCAGGGTGCCGATTTTTTCCTTATCTTTGGCCTGCGCGGGGCAATAAATGGTAACGCCGGCAAGCGATGCCCCGGCCTCAAGCTGGTAGATGCTTCTTGTTATCGAAGGAGCCAGCGAAACTATGCGCTTCGGCGCCGGCTCACCCGCATTGCAGGCGGCGGAAATCAAAATAAGAATGGCAAGTATTTTTTTCATATAATAGTAAAAGCTAATAATATGACAAGTTCCGTGATTTCGTTTATGGCGCCGAGGCAGTCCCCGGTTATGCCGCCGATCTTTTTGCGGGCAATGGATGCGAAGGCGTAGGCGGTTATCGCGGCCGCGCACATAAGAACAATTCCGGTTATTCCGGCTATTGCGAAGGCTGTGCCTGCACTAAGCGCGGTGGCCGCTAAAACGGTGCGGCCGCGCAGCCCATCCATAAACGTTTTCGGCTTGCCGTCCGGCCGCGCGTAAGGAAATAAAAACATTGCGGTAACCATCGCCCACCTGCCGAGCATGCATGCAACAAGCAGGGCATTCGTTGTTTGCGCCGGCGCGATCGAAGAGAGAAAAGCAACCTTTAAAACCACCGTCGAGGTTATTGCAAGCGTCCCCATGCTGCCGATATGGGGGTCGCGCATTATGACAAGCATCTCGTCTTTTGATTTTCCGCTAAAAAAAGCGTCGAACGTATCGGCAAGGCCGTCGGCATGAAGCCCGCCGGTTATTATGAACATTAGAACGATAATTACAGCGGCGGCTGCAAGCGCGCCAAGGCCGAGTGCTGCCAGAATAATGTTTGCCGCGGCAAGGATAGCGCCTATGACAAGCCCGGCGACAGGGAACCAGAAAACCGCTGCCGGCAAAGGCCGGCGTTCACCAGTCCGCCCGGGCAGAGGCAAAACGCTTAAAAATGATAACGCGGAAAAAAATGAATTCATAATTGATGTTACGCAAAGAATGCCAAAGTTACTGTCATTGCTAAAAGTTACTGTCATTGCGAAAAATTACTGTCATTGCGAGCGGAGCGAAGCAATCTCGCTGTTTCGTATCAAAACGACGAGATTGCTTCGTCGCCAAGGCTCCTCGCAATGACACGTTTGAGTAACATCAGTTCATAATTTGCCTGAGACGCCGGCGTCTTTAAATGTGGCCATTTCGTTTAATAACTTCATGCTTGATTCTATCAGCCAGAAGCCTAGCGCGGCGCCGGTGCCTTCGCCCAGCCTCAAGTCAAGTTCGAGCAGGGGTTTAAGTCCTAAAAAGTCCAGTGTTACGCGATGGCCGCATTCCACGGAGCAATGCGAGGCCATCATAAACTCTTTTGACTTTGGCTCGATAGCGTTTGCGATAAGGGCTGCGGCCCCGGAAATAAAGCCGTCAATTACTACCGGCACGCGCCGGGATGCTCCGGCCAGGAAAACGCCTGCAAGCACGCCTATCTCAAAGCCGCCCAGTTTGCGGAGCGTATCCATTCCGTCGGCGCCGTCGGGGGCGTTGACGGCCAGCGCCCTGCGGATGACCTCGATCTTGTGCGCCAGCATTCCGTCATCTATTCCGGTACCCCGGCCTGTAACAGCGGCGATGTCGGCGCCGGTAACAGCTGAAACAATGGCGCTCGAGGCCGTAGTGTTGCCTATGCCCATCTCGCCGGTGCCAAGCATACCTGCTCCCTTTTCGATTTGTTCAAGCGCTATTTCAATGCCTGCTTCCAATGAGCGGATGGCTTCCTCTTCCGTCATTGCCGGTCCCGCCGCGATGTTCTTTGTGCCGTAGCCGATCTTCCTGTTAACAAGGCCGGATACTCCGTTAAAGTCCGCCGCAACGCCGGCATCAACTACAATGACTTCCGCGCCCATTTGCCGGGCAAGGACGTTAATGCCCGCGCCGCCGTTAAGAAAGTTATGCACCATCTGCGGTGTAACGGCTCCGGGGAATGCGCTTACGTTTTCGGCGGTAACGCCGTGATCCGCGGCCGCGATGATAATAACCTTTTTAGCAAGCGATGGCGAAAGCGTACCGGTAATGCCGGCTACGCGCCTGGCCGTTTCTTCAAGTTTGCCGAGGCTGCCCTGCGGCTTGGTCAGGCAATCGAGCCGTTGCTGCGCCTGTTCCAGGGTTGTGCGGTCAGGCGCGCCTATAAGTTTTACGGTTGAATTAAGTATATTCATTTGAGTTGTACCGGGAAACCTGATATTAATGTATAGGCTTTGTCGCTTGCCTGTGCCGCAAGCTGATTGACGGCGCCTGCAATATCCCTGAAATCCCTGGCAAGTTTGTTTTCAGGCACGATGCCGCAGCCGACCTCGTTTGAAACGATAATGGTTGTAAAATCAGATTTCTTCATGATTTTCAGTGAACTTTTTATCTCCTTTATTATTAACTTTTCGCTTTTGCCGGCCAGTAGCAGGTTTGAAATAAGCAGCGTAAGGCAGTCAATGATAATAACCTGTATTTTTGGATTCATTGTTTCAAGCGCGTGTGAAATGTGAAGCGGTTCTTCTATCGTTATCCAATGGCGGGGGCGAACTTTTTTGTGCAGCGCTATCCTTCGTTCCATTTCAGCGTCATGCGCCTGGCCTGTTGCAAGAAAGGCGGTTTTTGTCCCGAGGCCATCGGCCAGTTTGAGGGCAAACGTGCTTTTACCCGATCTTGCTCCGCCTGTAAGAAAGATAATCATCAGTACTCCAGTCCCTTTTGGGCGGCAATCCCTTTTGTGTACGGGTGCTTTATCATTTTCATTTCAGTAACAAGGCCGGCAACTTTAACCAATGCTTTTGGCGCGCCGCGCCCCGTGATAATTATATTGGCATCTGGCGGTATTTGCTTAATAACTTCAAGCACTTCTTTAACTTTAAGGAATCCGTCCCGCAGCGCCACGTTGAACTCTTCGAGGACTATTAAATTGTACTGGTTCTTGCCACGGATATTTTTTTTAAGAAAATCCAGAGCCTCAAGGCACTGTTTCCGGACGTCTTGCGCTTTTGTATCCCGGAAGCAAAAGGGGTGGCGTGGCGCGAAAGAGCGGAAATCAAGGTTTTTCAATTTCTTCAATATAAGTTGTTCCCCGTAGAATTCTTCCCCCTTGAACAACTGGATTAGCAGCACTTTCCATCCCCTGCCCAGCGAGCGGATAATCTGTCCCACCGCCGCCGTGGTTTTACCTTTGCCGTCGCCTGTGTTTATCATTATCATAAATAAAAAAACCTCATTTCCCGAAGGAATGAGGTTGTAAAAAGCGCCGCCTAACCTTTCCCTCGAAAGAATATTAACGATAAACCGTCGGCCGGACTCGATGAACGCCTGGTGCAGCGTTTCATATTACCGTTGCGGGGCAGTGCCCGGATACCGCAAAAACTGGCGGCCTCGGGACTTCCTCGGTTTATCGGACATTCCCAACATCGGGAATGGTTATTTCAATAAGCAACATCAATATAGTATTTTTACCAGCCGTTTGTCAAGGCACTTGTACACCGTCTAAGAAAGTGGTATAGTAATGTCTAAAGGCAATGTCGTTTAGCTTAAGGTTTTTATCTTCACCAAATCAGTTTCCTCTCCCCTCCGGGGAGAGGATTAAGGTGAGGGGTTGTTCAATATTCCTACGATTTCCCCCTCATCCTGCCCTTCTCCCCGCCGGGGAGAAGGAACGTGAACTAAAAAAATGAATCGTGTTTTCAGGGCAAAAGCTTTGACTAAACGGCATTATGTTTAACCCGGAATTTGCAATAGGCCGCGGAATTCGTCGAACAATGCGAGACTTTTTCTTCCGAAAAAAGCTCAACCGTAGGCAACGCTACGCTTTCGCTTTTTTCGTCGAAAAAGCCTCCGCTTTGTTCGCCTCGGTTCTCGCGCCTATTGCAAAATCCGGGTTTAAAGGAACAAATAACAACCATGAAAGATTTTACATCGGGAAGTATTCCAAAGCTGATGGTCTCATTTCTTGTGCCGCTACTATTGAGCAATATGTTGCAGGCGGCTTATATGATGATAGATGCAATATGGGCGGGACGGTTGCTGGGTTCTTCGGGCGTGGCTATTGTGGCTACCGGTATGCCGGTCATATTCTTCCTGTCGTCATTTTTTGCAGGTATAGTTATCGGCGCCTCGATTCTTGCCGGGCAGGCGTTCGGCTCAAAAAACAGGGAGGCTGTTTCTGATATAGTTTCGACGTCAGTTATTGCCACGGCGGCGCTGTCGTTGTTAATTTCCATCCCGGGCGTGATTTTCTGCGGCCATATATTGCGGCTTATCACCATACCGGAGTCACTGTTTAGCGGAGCGCACATATTTCTTGCGATCATCATCGGCGGGCTGACGTTAAGTTCGCTGGTTCAGTGGTTTTCCGCGATGATGAATGCCGCCGGTGATTCTCGCACGCCGTTTATAATCCTTTCCGTCTCGCTTGTCATTAACGCCGTGCTTGCGCCCGTGTTGATAACGGGTGCGCATATTTTTCCGCCGATGGGAGTGGCCGGTTCAGCGCTTTCCACCATAATAGCCAATGTTATCAGTGGCGTTATCTGCATTATCGTCTGGAGACGCCACAAGCTTTCCGAGATCGCCCCTTTCCGTTTCAGGATTCACTGGGATACGCTCAAGAAAATTACGATGGTGGGATTTCCGCTTGCGTTGCAGATGCTTATCGTTTCGTCAAGCTTTCTGTTCATTCTTTCGCTGGCCAACCGTTTCGGCGCCGATGTTACGGCTGCGTTCGGCATCGGAAGCAGGGTTGACCAGTTTGCGTTTCTTGCCATTTTTGCGGTAACGGCCGCAATTTCCGCAATGGCCGCCCAGAATATCGGCGCCGGAAGGATTGACAGGGTTGCGGCCATTACCCGTTGGGGCGTTACGTTCTCAGTCGGTTTTGCGCTGTTTTTTTGCGGCGTCGTCATGCTGTTTCCCGATGCCGTGGCCTCGTTGTTTACTTCCGATCCGACGGTGATAGCTTTATCGCGCCGCTATTTTTATATCGCGGGCATAAGCTACCTTACAATAGGCGTAATGTTCGCTTACCAGGGTGTTTTGCGGGGGGCGGGAGATACGTTCCCATCGTTTTTGATAGTTGCCTCGACGATGGTGCTGCTGCGGGTTCCGCTTTGCTATTATCTTTCGCATTATACGGCGCTGCGCGAGGCAGGCCTTTGGGCGGGAATTACAATAAGCTCATTTGCCGGGGCCGTCGCCTTCTACCTCTACTACACAAGCGGCAGGTGGATGGAACGCGGCAACCGCATATCGGCCTCGCCAACGGTCATTGTCAACACGTTGGAATCAAAAGTGTTGGATTAGAAAAACTACCCGCGTTTCTTCAGGTTTTCCTCAATAATCTTGCTTTTACATTTCTTGAGTTCGACTACCGTGTGGTAGGGTATTTTTATTTTCCCCATCATTGGCGGCTCATTGGCGAACGAGCCATGACAGTCGGACCCTCCCGTGGATAGAATTCCAAGTTCGAATGCGATGTCGGCAAACTTTTTTACGGCTGCCGGCGGATGTTTGCTGTGCCAGGTTTCTATGCCTTTCAAGCCCAGTTCCACTAGTTCTGTAATTATGTTTGCGTTAGTGGAGTGGACGTAAAGGGGATGCGCCAGCACGGGTACGCCGCCCGTATCGAGGATAAGACGGATTGCATCGGCGGGTGAAAGCGCCATTTTCGGCGCGTAAGCCGGTTTGCCGTGGCCAAGAAAACGCTGGAACGCATCGGTAATGCTTCCGGCAAATCCCGTTTCCACAAGCACTTTTGCAAAGTGAAGCCTTCCTATCGCCCCGCCGCCGGCAATCTTTTTCAAGCGCGCCTCGTCAAGTTTTATGCCGATTAGAGCCAGTTTTTCTATTATAATGGCCGCTCTTTGCGTGCGCGCCTTGCGGAAGAGAGAGATTGTTTTTTGAAACTCTTCATTTTTCCAGTCAATAAGATAGCCAAGTATATGCAGTTCGGTATGCCCGCCGTTGGCGTTTGTAATTTCAGAAGACAACTCTATGCCGGGAATTATTTCAACGCCGCAATCGCCGCCCCTGGCGATGGCTGGCTCTATGCCGTCCGTCATGTCGTGGTCTGTAATGCTTATTGCGCACAGCCCCGCCTCGCGGGCGAAGGCCACGGCCTCTTCGGGCGTGAACGCTCCGTCTGAGAATGTCGTGTGAACGTGGAGATCAGCGTAGCTTATATGTTGTTTCAAAGCAGTTCCGATGCAAGCGCGGCAAGGCTTGAGCGTTCGCTTTTTGTAAATGTCAGGTGGCCGTACATTTGCTGGCCCTTGAAACGCTCCACTATATAGGTAAGCCCGTTGCTGGCCACGTCCAGGTACGGGTTGTCTATCTGGTAGGGATCTCCGGTCAGTATAATTTTCGTGCCTTCGCCGGCGCGCGAGATGATGGTTTTAACCTCGTGCGGGGTAAGGTTCTGGGCGTCGTCAATAATCATGTATTGCCCCGGCAGCGACCTGCCGCGGATGTAGGTAAGCGATTCCACCTCGATTTTTCCCGTATCAAAAAAGTAATGTATTTTTTCTTCCGTCTTGTCGTCCGGGTGCGTGTGGTCCACCAGGTATTCAAGGTTGTCATGTATGGCTCCCATCCAGGACGTGAGTTTTTCCTCTTTGGATCCCGGGAGAAAGCCTATATCGCGTCCCACCGGTATGATGGGGCGTGCGATGAACAGGCGGCGGAACTGGCGTTCTTCGACGGTTTTTTGCAGTCCGCAGGCCAGCGACAGGAGTGTTTTACCCGCTCCCGGCACGCCTATAAGCGTTACCAGGCTTAAATCGTTGCAAAGCAGCAGCTCGATGGCGAATCGCTGCTCGATGTTTAACGGTTTCAGCCCCCACGGCAAGGCGTTCAGGTGGAACAGCGGAGTCAATGCTTTTTTATGCGCATTGTATTTTGCAAGCGCGCTGGTGGAAGCGTTTGTTTCGTCGCGCAGCACTATTCCCTCATTTGGAAAAAGCATGTCCTTGACGGTAAGCTGTTGGTCGCGGTAAAACTGGTCTATCTGTTTTCCGCTTACTTTAAGCTCTCTCCAGCCGGTATAGAGTTCTTCAATCTTTATTTTTTCTTTTTCGTAGTCCTGCGCGTCAAGCCCCAGCGCTTCGGCCTTGATCCGCAGGTTAATGTCCTTTGTTATGAAAATTACCTTTTCGCCTTTTTTTTGCAATAGCAGCGCAATGCTGAGCAGCCTGTGGTCTATGTTCGATGTTACGAAATCGGGCGGGAGTTCGTCCTTGTGGTTTAATTCGATTACCAGTGTTCCCCCGTTTTTAAGTTTTACGCCGTCCGAGAGCTTGCCTTTCGTGCGCAGGCGGTCCAGCCTGCGGGATATCATGCGCGCGCTTCTCCCGCGTTCGTCGTTAAGCCGTTTAAATCCGTCGAGTTCTTCGATAACCGCCATGGGTATTACAACGCGGTTGTTACCGAACGAAAACATGGATTCAGGGTCGTGGATCAAAACGTTGGTATCAAGGACGAATGTCTTCATGGTTGGTTTCCTTTCTAAAATGAGGTGCTTATAATGAAGCCCAGATCGTGCGATTCGGGCGTTAAGCCTATAAGAAGCGCCGACGAGATTGTGCGGCTGTCGCTTAATCGGTAATTGGCGCCGCCGGCCAGGTATAACTCCTGCCAGCCTGAGGCGGTTGCGCCGGATACGCTTGATGAACCGTGGTTAAATCCCTTTATCTCGCCATGGATGCGCCAGCGTTTACGCAGCAGCCGGCTTGCGCCCGCGTGATAGAAAAATACGTTTCCCGGGCGCACGTGATCGGCATTTTCGGAGTTTAAGCGTATGCCAAGCCCGAAATAACCGGTAGTTTTTTCTATCTTTTTCTCCAGCGCCCAGTGAAGAAGCGCGCCTACTGAGCCTTGTCCGAGGCCGTTTTTGGAGTCTGCGGTTGGAAGTATCAACGCCGCTTCGCCTATCACCGCAGGCCCGCGGTGCGATTCCTCGAGAAAAGCGTATTTACCGCCGATGATAAGATCGCTTATACCGGTGCGGCCGTCAACGGATACCAGCCCCCACCGGCCGCCTACCTCGGTTTTTGCCCCTGAGAAATAGCTGAACTGTAACGGTAATTCGATCAACCGTTCCCCTGCGATAAACGAGCCGAGCAGCTGGTAGGAACAGTCATTGTAAATTTTAGAATCCTGTCCCGGGAACCACGGCTCGAACACGTTAATCCTTGCCTGTACAAGTGTCGGCGTCGAGAGAAAAATAACAAGGCAAATAAACCGTTTCATTTAATATCTCCCGGGTATGTTTCACGTCCTGTCAGCATCAACACTACAATAATGAGAAAAATTATTACCGCCTGCAAAAGAAGCAGTACCGATCCCTTTGTTCCCGTATCGCGTATGACAAGCGCGCCCAGCCCGAGACAAAGGTTAAGTGACCAGATAAATATTACAGTGCCGGTTTGCGAAAATCCCAGTTTCATAAGCCTGTGATGAAAATGATCCTTGCCGGTAAATTCAAGCCACTGCTTAAACGAGCGCACGGAGCCGTTTCGCACCCGTGAAACCGTCGTATATATCATGTCGAAGATAGGTATTCCCAGGATTAAGAGCGGCGTGGAAAACGCGACTATCGGATTTTCGTATGCCCATGAACCCATGACGGCAAGCCCTGCTACAAGAAAGCCGAGGAATGTGGCGCCCGCGTCGCCCATGAATGTTTTTGCCGGCCGCAGGTTATACGGCAAAAATCCCAGACATGCGCCTAAGACGGCAATAGTCAAAAACGAAAGATGGCTTTGCGCCGGCCACGCTATAAAGAAGAAAAGCATCGCACAGATGGATACAAGGCCGGTGGCAAGCCCGTCAACCCCGTCGAGGAAGTTAACGGCATTGGCAATGCCCAGCAGCCAGAATACGGTTATGGCGGCCTCAATCGTTTCGCTTAAAGGAAGCCCCGGAGGGATAAACGTGGCGACTACGCCGCTTTTTACTACGATAATGCAGGCGAAGATCTGCCCGATAAGCCGCGGGGTGGCGGGCAGGGGATGCATGTCGTCCACAAACCCGATAAGGTAAATAATTGAGCTGCCGATAACAAGGCCGGTAAGCTCGGAAGAAAACTGGAAATTACGGAGCGTGCTTAGCAAAATGGCTATAACTACCGCGATACCGCCCATCCTGGGAATCGGGGACAGGTGTATTTTGCGTTCGTTCGGGTAGTCGAGTATCTTGAAATACCATGCCGCCTGTATGGCAAGCGGCGTTATCAGTTGCGCAATGATAAACGAAACAAGCAGGACGAACAGCCAGCGGACGTTGTGCAGCCACATCCATGAGCCGCCTGACGGCTGCAGAAGAAATAACAGCAGCGCCAGCAGAAGCGCGTAGTAAGTTTTAAATAAAGTATTATTATCTGATTTCATGCGCATGATCCAGCGACAACCTTAGGGGTACGAACGCCTCGGCGTATTTGATACGGTTCTGGAAACCGCGGAAGAGCGCGGATGCTTTTACCGTTTCAAGAATCGAGAGATCCGCCACCCTTGTCGAAAAAACCTGCGATTTATGCAATTTCAACAGGTGCATTTTTTTATCGAGTACGGGGCCGATGTCAACGAATACGCTTGCCGGCGAAAAATCAACCGTTGTCGGAACTTCGTAGAACAGGACGTTGCGCACATAGCGCGTGGCAGTGATGGTGGCCTCGGCAACTGTACGGTGGTCCTGGTGCGTATCTTTGGGAAACATTACAAAAATAAGGTCCGGCTTTATCTTGCGTATAAAAAATTCTATGGTGTTTATGGTTTCTTTCTGCAGCGGGATCTGGGTATCCGTAAACCGGCCCCAGTAAAGTTTAGCTTTCAGCTCATCGGCAACCTTTTCCTGTTCCCTCTGGCGCACTTCCGGGTTCCCGCCCATTTCACCGCGCGTCATAACCAGCAGGTTCACCTGGTTGTGCGAGCGCGAAAGCTTGTACAGCGTTCCGCCGCAACCGTATTCAAGGTCGTCAGGATGCGCGCCGATTGCAATAATTTTCACGGTAACACCTCACAGGGATAAGCTTTTTATTGTTTCTTCCACTATTTCCCGCGTTACGGACGACGACTGCCTGCCGTAACCCGTCAAAAGCGAAACATCGCATAACTGGTTTATCCGGCGGGGTATGCCGCCGGAGCGTTCGTGTATGGCCGCTATGGCCTCGGGCGCGAAAATCTCCGTGTTGCCGCCGCAAACCGAGAGGCGGTGGCGGATGTAGCTTTCCGTTTCGGCGCGCGCCAGCGCCTCAAGATAAAACCTCATGGCGATACGTTGATTAAGCTGCTTGTTGCTTTCGATTTTATCCTTCAGTTCGGGCTGGCCGAGGATAAGCAGGGTGAGCAGGAATTTGTTGTCGAATTGATAATTGAGCAGAAGCCGGATCTCTTCGAAAATATTTTTGTCTTCGATCGCGTGCGCCTCGTCAATTACTACCACGGTTTTTTTGCCGTCGTTTAAATTGTTTTGCAGCACCTTTTCGAGCGTGATAAGAATGTCGGCCTTGCGCACGGGCGGCTCGTTTACGCCCAGGTAATAGCATATTATGCGCAACAACTCCACGTCGTCAAGCCGCGGATTGTTGACGAGGGCTACCTTGTAGATGGAGTTTTCAAGCTCTTTCATCAGCGCCCTTGCAAGCAGCGTTTTGCCGCAGCCGTAGACGCCGGTAAGAAGCCCCGCGCCTTTACCCTCCTTTACGACGTACAAAAGCCGCGTCAGCGCCTCTTCATGCTGGGGAGAGTTGTAAAGAAATTTCGGATCGGGAGTGTTCTCGAACGGTTTTTCGTTAAAGCGCCAGTATTGTTCGTACATTGGTTACCATTTCTGCGGGCCGCGATTGAACAGGTGGTCTATGACGGACATGAAGGGTTCGAATCCTTCCCATTGTTGCGGGTAGACGGGGTGCTTGAACTCCTGGTATATTAGTTTTATGTTGTTTTGCCGGAACAACTCTTCGTCAATGTAGGCCTTGCCTCCGGCGCCGGACAGGTATGCGTCCGCGCCGACTTTTTTGCATATATCCACTATTCTCCGGGATGAGGTGGTGGTAACGGCAAGGTTTGATTCAAAAGAGATGGGCGTGCGGATGCCGTAGAGGTTCATGAGCAGGTTTATTATATGTACGTTGATTTCGGACAGCTTCTGCCACTTGCGGGAATAAATGTCGCGGAACAACTCGTGGTACTGCTTGAAAAAAGGCGCGTGCGCGTAATTGTATTCGATGCTTTTTAAATGATCTGCCGCCCAGTCGGTTTCGTTATTTATTTCCACGTCCGAGATTTTCTGGTAAAATCTGTCTTTCGTTATGACGGGAAGCGTCAGCCAGATCCAGTTTTCTTTCGTGCGGATCTTATTGCGGTTCTGAAATTCCCTCTTCTTGTATTGAACGTTATCAAGAAAAATAAAAGCGTCGCTGTGTATTATTTTATCGAAATAACCGATCCACGGAAGATATTGCGGCTGGTGAACTGATAAAATCATTTTCAAATAAAATTATAATACAAAATTCATGCAATTACAAGAAAAATTTCCAGCCGGTCAATACCTGTATAACTCCGTGCAGCGGATGCAGGCGGGGAAGAGGCCTTCTTTTTTGAGGCGGCGGCGGTAGGCGGTGGCGGCGGGGCCATTCCAGATGTTTTTGAACGGTTCTTTTTGAACGTTGCCGAAGCTGTAGGCTATGTTCAGGCACGGGCGCACCTCGCCGTCGGGGAACAGGTAGCAGGCGATCCACGGGCTTTGGCAGCGGGGCGCGTAGCCGGAAGGTATGTAGCGCGGGTTGCCGTAATAGTCGTTAAGTTCCGTGTCGGTAAAATTGGGGTAGAAGTTTACGAAAACGTTTTTGGCGTTGGATTTGATAAACGCTATTTTTTTACGCAACAGGTCAATGTCGAGGCCGTGATCGAACACAAAGCCTTTCCAGTCTTCGGAGCTTGTGCCGGGGAAATGTTTGTTGAAGTATTCCTTGTGGGTCTCGAAAGTTTCGCCTGCCAGGAATATCAGGTGGTGGAAGGTGATGGAGTTCGCATGGCAGGTTTCGGCAACGTTCAGCATTTCTTCGAGGTTGCCGTAATTGTCTTTATTAATGGTGCATTGAAGGTTTATCAGAGGTTTCCGTATGCCGCGTTCAAGCTTTAGCGCATTGATGCCGGAGATGCCGCCTGAGATGGTGGAAAAAAGCCCCTTCATGCCGCGTATGGCGTCGTGCGTTTCCTCGTTTCCGTCAAGCGAAATGTTAAGCTCGTCAAGCCCGGCTTCGACCAGCTCGGGCGCGAAACGGCCGATAAGCGAGCCGTTGGTGATAACCAGGCAATGCATGCCCTTTGATTTTATGGTTCGTATGAGATCGAGCGCCCCGCGGTGCAGCAGCGGTTCGCCCCCGAAAAGCGTGATATTCGGCATAAAGGAAGCGGTATCTTCTATGAAAGCCGTGAGTTGTTCCGTGGAAAGTTCCTTTAAAAGTTCCTCTTTTGCGCCGCTGCGGCTTACGCCGTGATCCCCCCATTGGCCGCACATCTTGCAGCGCAGGTTGCAGCGGTGCGTCATAAAAATGGTTATCGCTTCCGGCAGCGGCGCGTTGCCGCGCCCGGCGTGGTAGCTTAAAAGAGCGCCGAGGCGTTTTGCCGCCACGCGCATGGCGTAGGCCGGCTGCTCCATGGTTTTGCGGAAAAAACGGCGGATGTTTCTTAACGGGATCATGGCAGCACCTTTCCAATCGTGTCTATAATAATTTCAATCGTTCGTGCGTCAGTCAGGCCGTGAACGGGCAGCGTCAGCAGCCGGCCGGCTAATTCGTCGGAGCAAGGCAGGTCGCCTTGCCGGTATCCAAGATCGTAAAACGCCTGAACCGGTTGCTCATACATCGGCGATGCTTCTATGCCGCGCAGGGACAGCGCGCCGATAAGGCGGCTGCGGTGGCCGCTGTTTGCCGCAAGCACGGGGAAGCGGTTGAAGGCTATGCGGTTTGCGGCTGGATAGCGCGGTGTTGTAACGCCTACCGTTGCGCAAAGGCCGTCGTGCAATAATTTCCCGTTTTCCACGCGGCGTTGATAAACCGTTTGCCAGCGCCGGAAAATGCCGGAACAGCGGCGTGCGAGCATATCGCCGAATGCGCCTGTATTATACGCGGATTGCCGGCGCCGCGATTTAAGCCTTGCCGTAACGGGTGCGGCTAAAGAATAAACGTGCGGTTCGACAAGAAACGAAAACAATGTCATCGCGGCGAGCGTTTTAAGCTGGCTGTGAAGCGGCGGTTGAGCGAGCGCATCGAAAAGCTGTGTAAGTGCCGCGTCGT
>Ga0208373_1002955_pt1 | contig 17597 bp, 18 predicted proteins | sample RifOxyC2_FD_184036 | JGI IMG/M metagenome (GOLD analysis project Ga0208373, IMG submission 184036) | Soil microbial communities from Rifle, Colorado - Rifle Oxygen_injection C2 (SPAdes) | ecosystem: Environmental > Terrestrial > Deep subsurface > Rock core/Sediment | place: Rifle, Colorado... | reverse complement strand
GAGCAGCTATTTTTATTATTCCAACCCTTGCTCTTCTTGCAGCTTTTTATAACATAATTTCTATCATGGATTTAGTACATTACGCATGGTCTGGCCTTGGTTGCACTTTTGGACCTCTCGTTATTTTATCGCTCTACACAAGCTTTGTCACACCGCAAGGCGCAATTGCTGGCTTAATCACAGGTGGATTAATCGGAATTTTCTGGCCAATGCATCACGCAATTCCAACCTTAATTGTCGGATTTACGTGTAGTTTTATTATTACCTCTATCGTTTCACTTTTAACCACAAAGGTTCGTTCATGAAAAATGTTAAACATTTTATCGCATGTAGTTTTATACTCGTTGCATGCTCAGTACAAGTTTATGGATCTGACAAGTATTCAAAACAAGATGGTGAGCTTATCGATTTTAACGAAGAAGAATATAACGCATTCAGAAGCCAACAACAACAAGCTAATATTGCATTGGTTCAAGCTGCTCAAAATAAAGATTTCCAAGGTATAACAAAGGCTCTTGGCTTAGGAGCTTATGTTGATTATCAAGATGAACTTGGCAATACTGCATTTCATTATTTAGAAAATGATGAAACTTTTTTTGGTACTGATAAACAGCATAGAAAAGCAAAAGCAATGCTTGTGCTTCATCAAGCAGATCGCAAGATCGAAAATAAAGAACGTCAAACTGTTGATGAAATACAAAATACAAAAATATATCAACATCCATTATACATCTGGATGGCCATCCAAGAACATAAAGCAAAAGAATTAGAAAATAATAGTTCAAAATCAAGCGATTCTTCAAAGTAAACTTTCATTTCAAATAAAAAAGCTCACTTTTGTACCAACCATACACAAGTGAGCTTTTCTTATTCATCAAATTTTCTAACGTTTTTATCTAAAAACTTCTAATTTATCTTTCCATCTTTTGTGAGACAACAGGCGGAGCAAGTTCAATCGACTGATGTCCCATAGCTTTATATTTTTTATGACATTTTTGAATGACACATGCGGTTGCAAGACCCCCTGCATAACCGACAACACTTCCTACAGCTGCTGCATTTGCCACTGGAAACTTACATGCAGTCCCACAACTTCCCGTTACTTGGTCTGCAACATATCCAGTAAAAAAATTATTATGCTTAACATGAGTATCATGAGAAAAATATTTATTATTTGTAGAAAAACCTTCTAAACAACCACCTAAGCATCCTACACCTGTAGCTGCAGCACAACCAACAATTGGATTTGGTGAAAAACAAGATACACTAATAGCGACCAAATTACCTGCAATATTTGTTGCATAAATTGCAGCTAAAGCTCGAATATTCTCATGAACTTTAATACCACAACATCGCAATGCTTGATTTGTCTGAGCAGGTTGAGTAAAACGAGAATCTTCTTGCTCTTCGACCAACGAATTATTATATTTTGGATGTTTTTTACGATCAACTGACAATGGATCAGAAGTTGCCCGCTGTCTTGTTTGGATCGAAAGATTATCAAAATTTTCTTCTTGAGTAGCTATTATTTTACAATGGTTCGAAAATAAAAATAAGATGAAACTAAAAGTCTGTACTATTTTTTTCAAACTTATTGTTTTTTCTAACTGATTGTGCTCATCATGCAAAAGAACTTGATTTTTATCAGAAAGTGAACTGAATTTATGACTAACTCTTGTACACAATAAATCTTGAGCTACTTTTCGTTGAAAATCTAATTGCAGCTGATCGAAATAATTAGTAACAACACCCGTAGCAATTCTATCTTGGTGCAAAGATCGCATAGTTGTTGTGATTGCCTGACTATCAAAATTGATTGTTTCTTTCAACAATAAAGATGAAGCTATAGCTTGCTGAACTATAAATCCGATAATACATAACAAATTATGAAGAAAAACATTATTTCTTGTTTTCATAATAAAAATCCTATTCGTATAAAAATTATACACTTAATGATACCAATCCATACCATTAAATACAATTAGAAATCAACAAAATTGATTTCATAAAGCAGAAAACCAATATTTTAGTCGCGTAATCACTCGATCAAGAACAATATGAGACACTGCGCCAGCCAAAAAAAACAATGCGTTTTTCATAGCCCAGGCAGAAAAATTCGCATGAAAACTTCCAATAACTAAACCGGTAGAAATAGAAATAAAAATAAGAAACCAAAGTTGATGAAATAAACCTCGGTGCTTAACCAACAACGGAACCGTCGCAAGCAAGCTTAAACCAATAAACAAATCGGTACGTTCGTACCACAAAAAACCACATAAAACAAAAAGGGCAACACTATAAAATAGCTTTTGCCCCTTACTTTTAATATCAATATCTGGAAACAACGATCCAACAATACAAAATATAAACCCTGACACAATGACTGGTATCGATGGCTGCATAGATTTAATACACTGTAGAATCGCAAGGTATGTTACAGTTCCACCAATCAAATGACCACGAAATCCAGGCATAATATTTCCTTATGAGGCACTAGAAAGAAATACACCCTACGTTTTCTATGAATACTCCCAGACTTCGCCAAGGCTTCGTCGGGCGCAGCCGGGAATTTTAGTTTGATCTGCTTTTAGCATTTCTATGTCCGGCCATGTCCGTCGTAGCTCGAAGAGCGTAGTCGGAAAATGTAGCGATAGCATAATCGTAGGCTGTATTAAATGATTATATTCACAGCGCTAAATAATTAATTTATCGTGATAACGACAATTTCATAAATTCTGTACCAGGATAATAGAACTCTAAAATATTTTTATAGTTCCAGTTATCTTCTACCATCCCAAACGATCCCCACTGACACAATCCCATGTGATGGCCATAGCCTCGGCCGTGAAAAACAAATCCTCGCCCCTTCTTTTTTATGATATAGCAAAAACTTTTGATAGAAGGAAAGAGTGAATACAGTTTTTTACCAGAAACAGGAAAGCTACCCTTTTTCGTTGTGATGAAAACTTGCTTAACCAAACCAGCTTCATCTTTTTTTGTAATTTTAATATCAATAATTTCTTGTAAATCTGGATACTCTTTACGAAGAGCCTCCGTCAATTCTAATCGACTGAACTCTTTTTTCCAATCATAAATTGGATATCTTTTACAATGAGCACAAGGCTTTGTCCGAGCTAAATAAGGATGATTTTTATAATCATAACCAGCAGAAATTTTTGCTGGAATCACCCCACCACAACAAGAATCAAACATTGCTACAATTGGCTCACCTTTATATGCTATAAAAACATTTCGCGTTTCATCAACTGCTTGTTTTAATTGCGTAAACTTATGATAACCTTTATAGGTCTGATGTTTATTGCTATTAACAATGTGATACAATTGCTTTGATTTATTTGCTCGCAAGACTTTATCAACTAAATAAGTTCGACTCGCAACAACTAAAACTTTATTAACTTCCATCGGCCATCCTGGCCAACCTTCATAATGCACAACCGATAAAAGATAATCATCAATATCAAGACTGTTAATTAATAAAATTGCATTTTTATCACGAATCAAATAAAAAGTGCCTAAATATTTGTTTTTATCAAATATCAAACAACCTGTTTCGTCTCTCATCGCCTGATGAATAATTTTATGAGGTAATCCAACAAAATAATCGATTAAAAAATCAGCTAAAATCTGGTCCAATATTTTAACAAAAAAATCAGTTCGAATTTTTTCAGATGTTTTTATTTGCTCTAACAATGATTTTGATGCTTTTTTATCATTAATCGCTGTGGTTAATAATACTTTTAATTGCAAACCAAGTTGCTGTTGCGCTAATTTCGCAAGCGATTCATAGGTAATTGCAGGATGTTCAACAGGTTCAATAAATTTAAAAATACAGGCATCAATACATTGCTGCATAACTTGATAAAGTGGAGCATAGTCACGAAAGTTACGATCGTTTACAAATTTTTCATAAAAATTCGTAAGTCCTTTTAATTGATTTTGACAAAAATCATGCTCATTTTTTAACCATTGTGTAATAAATTGATGGATTTTTTTTTCATAATTCGATGGCAGAGTTGGCGTTATGACAAGAGTATCATCTTTCAAAATAACACCATTGACAATAAATTCTTGATCTGTGCAACTAATTTTAACTGATCCATGAATCGGTTGTTCTATACCCGCAATCTCCATGCCATGCTGAGAAGAGAAGACACATTCAATTTTTTTAGTATCAAAAAAGATAAATTTATCGAGTAAAACTCGTACATCAAAAGCAGAGATAGATGATGTTGAACAAAATAAAAACAAACAAAGATTAAAAAGTGATATCATGTTCTTGCAGACTGTGTAAAAATTCTTGAGGTATTAATGTTTTTTTCTCGACGCCACGATTTGCCATTTCATCAGCAAGCGTATTGTGCTCTCGTAAAACGTGATTGACTTTATAACGATAACCTTGCAACCAATCGATCGCAAGATTTTTTAATTGTGCAAGATGTGCATCTTTTACTTTATAAATTCCATTCATTTGCCTGACTAAAAGCTGCGAATCAGAAATTATGGTAAAAAGCTCATTTTTTTTTATATATTTTTTAGCAAAAAAAATACCTAAAACCAAAGCATAATACTCAGCCTGATTATTAGTTTTTTTTCCTAAATAAAAACCCTGTCGACAAACAACTTCTTTATTTTTTATGATAACAAAACCTGATCCTGCAGGGCCTGGATTATTTTTTGACGCACCATCAATAAAAAGTTGCCATGTCGCTGGAACTTCTTCTGCTTTACTTTCAGGTGTCGCCCATAAATCCATCTGCTTCATATAATTCCTAAGCGCCTTGCACGTACAATAAACGGTAGCAATCACGACATTGCAACAATTTGTTATTGCGTAATATTTGTAAATCACGAGGTGTTACGCTATAGAAACAAGCATCACAAGAGTCATTAACCACAGGAACTACCGGATTTGCAACTCGTCCCTTCATGTTCACATACATATCCAACCATTCTTGAGGAACATTTTTTTGTTTTTCAAGACGTTGCGCTTCTAAATCAACTAATTGAGCATGCAAAGCTGTAATTTCATTTTTTATTTTTTCTACTTCTGCATGAAACTTTGCTGCTTGTTCTTCGTACAATGTATGCTTAAGTTCATAAGTTTTATTAAAACCTTCAAGCTTATTCCACAAAACAAGTAACTCTTGTTCATGTCGCATGCGATCAGCATTGATAACCAATGTTTCTTTTTCTAATGATTTAAATTCTTTTTGATTAGAAATTGATGCAAGCTTTTTTTTCAGTTCAGATTCTTTTTCATCTAAAACTTTCATGTACAGCTCTTTTGCATCAACATCTTTACGTGCTTGTAGTTGAGCAATTTTGATATCTTCAAAATCTTCTTGCAACCGTTGAATATCGGCAAGTAAAGATTCTTGAATTTCTTGAGATTTTTTAATATCGCGCTCTATTTTGACAAGACCTTGATCGAAGGTTACCAAATCAATAAATGTTTGAAATTCGATACTTTTCATTCATGATCCTTTTGTCATCAAAAATAAGAATTTATCAATGTGTGTTATATAAAAAACTAAAAAATTAATTATATAAAAATTAACCCCTTAGACAGGCCTGTCATTTAATCTATTCTAAAGTTCATTAGACTGGCCTGCCATTCATTTGTCAATCGAAGTAACGTTAACTATTCTCTAAATATTAGTTTTTAGCACATGTTACTTGCAAGTGGTAGTGGCAAATGAATGGTGGGCCCACCTGGACTTGAACCAGGGACCTCTCGGTTATGAGCCGATTGCTCTAACCAACTGAGCTATGGGCCCGAAAATATGAAATGCATCAAAATCTTATTAAAATCTTAATGCTCCATAATCGTAAAACATTTTTTCATTTTTGCCAAGAAAAAAGCGAATGCTCAGCAGGTTTTACAAGAAATTCTTAAAAATCTAAGAATTTATACGTTTTCATCATTGCGAAATGGTTGTGCATTCACTACTGGTATTGGATATGATTGTGCATGTGCCACTGGTATTGGATTAAGAGCTATCGTAATGATATTAGCTTCTTGAGACATACGACGTCGCATTACACCAATCGTCATCAAACTAGCACCTGCTACCATGAATGCAGTTCCAAATTCTGCTTCTACAACTTTTGCTGCGTTACTATCATAACCTTGAGGTTTCATTACCTGGTACATGGCTTGACCGTTCAATATAGCTCCTAATTCAAATAGCATCGCACCTTTTTTTCCAATGTGATCACAACCTACAGAATTCGGTTGCTCTTGTGCCGCATAACTCAATTGAGAACAACAACAAACCAACGATCAATAACTTTTTCATATTAAACCATTTCATATAATTAATTATAATATAAATTAATTATATATATTTTATTTCTAATTGGCTAAAAAATCTTTAATCCGGCACGAATAGCCAAACTCATTATCATACCAACCAAAAACTTTCGCTGTTTTTCCACAAACTTCTGTTAATAATTCATCGATAATGACTGAATGCGGATTGTTGGTATAATCGATCGAGACAAGCGGCAACGTCGTACTATCTAAAATATTTTTCATATTGCCATCACGCGCATCAGCAAACGCCTGATTAATCGAAGCTTTATCAAGGTTGCTGTTTGTTGTAAATGTTAAGTCGATTATCGATATTTTGCCGACTGGCACACGCAAACTCATGCCCGTAACTTTACCAGTCAACACAGGATACACTTCTTTGATAGCTGATGATGCACCTGTCGATGTTGGAATCATACTCATCGTTGCGGCACGAGCTTGGCGTAAATCACGAGCTTCAACATCAAGCAACACCTGATTATTAGTGTAGGAATGAATCGTGTTCATCATCGCCGTTTGAATGCCAAATTTTTCATGCAAAACTTTTAACATCGGTGCCAAAGCATTGGTTGTGCAACTTGCAAGCGATACAATCTTATGATGGGCTGCATCAAACATTGCATCATTCACGCCTGGTACAATCGTCACGTCAACATCTTTACCTGGCGCTGTAATTAACACTGCCTTCGCGCCAGCCTGTAGATGCAATGAAGCTTTTTCTTTTGTTGTAAAAAAACCTGTCGCTTCGATCACCCAATCAACTCCAAACTTATCCCAACCTGCTTGCTCCGGATTCATAACCCCAATCAAAGGAATTGATAAACCGTCAACGCACAATTTGCTCTGCTCAAACGTTACATCGTGTGGCAACGTGCCCATAAACGTATCGTATTTAAACATGTGCGCAACGTTTTCCATGATCGATGGGCCAACGTTAATTGCCACGATATTCAACTTTTTACGAGCGTTGCTGTCCATCAGGTAAGAACGTAAAAAAGATCGTCCTATTCTTCCAAATCCATTAATTGCAATATTCAACATGATTATAACCGATCCATCTCAGTAAATTGTTCTACAATATCTTGTTCTAAAGTTTCATCGATTGCAGGGAGTTCAAAAATCACAGGAATCTCTTGCAGATCGCGATGATGCATAAAATGATACAATGACTCCATACCAATGTTGCCATACCCAGGCACTGCATGCTCATCTAAAAACGAACCGCATTTCTTTTTCGTATCGTTGCAATGCAACAAACCAATGTTTTGCTTGCCGACAGCGGTCACCAATAATTTTACAAATGCATCCACTTTTTGTGGTGTTGAAATATCGTACCCGGCAACGTAGGCATGAGCGGTATCAACACACATTTGCACACGAGAATTGTTTTTTAACAACCCAAATAGTTGACCAAACTCTTCAATACTTGGACTAAAAGATAAATCTTTGTGCGGGCTATTTTCTAACAAAATAATAATTTTTGATGATTTTTCGAGCAATATTTTCACGGCCTTCGCGATATACTCAACTCGTTCCTCAGGCTTCATAGCTTTTGCAAATGAGCCTGGATGAATGACAATATGCGTAAATTCAAGCTGTTCTGCTAATTCAATCTCACGTTGCAAAGAATAAAATCCTCGCCCTGCAATATCCGTAACATTGCACCAGTATGCTCCATGCACAAAAAGTTGGTCATAGTTTTTTCTACGATGAGCAACAAAATGATGAATATCTTCGTCAGTTAAATTTAAAAATTTTTTGGTTTGCAACATCAACACCGTCTGAAAAAATCTGTGCTGAAGTCGCTCTGTTTTAGCGACAGCATCAAATAATGATTCATGTAAACGAATGTGTAAGCCAAATCTAGATTTCATATACTACCTTAGATAAAAATAACGATAAAGCCGACGATTCCGCATTCGCTATATCGTCGGAATCAGGGTGGGCGGCGGCCCATTTCGCTTTTTTTATATTCGGGATTAGGGCCCGCACCCTCCCCGTTTCCCGGAGTTTTCTCAGAAAACGAAGGGTGAATTTATAATTTTTGAACAATTGATTATACAATATACTGCTCTAAAATTGCTACATCGATATACTGTTTTAATAAGCTTATCAATAGATTTTTCATATCTTTTAACTTTTCACAAGAAGTTGCTTCACAACAGACTGACAACACCGGCTGCGTATTTGATGGACGAATCAAACCCCATTCATCGCCAGTTTCAAACCGCACACCATCAATCATGGTAATTTTAAACCTGCTATCTTGCAAGAGTTGCGCTTTAATATTTGCAACAATTTCAAACTTAAGCTGATCTGAGCAAGGTATTCGAATGTCTTTCGTCGCAAAAGATTGCGGCAAAACTGCAACAAGTTCATCACAGCTGATATTTTTCATCATTAAAATTTCAAAAAAACGTAGCATGCCATAGATTCCATCATCATAACCAAGATGGCGATCTTTAAAAAAGAAATGTCCGCTCAGTTCACCACCAAGCAAAGCTCCTTGCTCAATCATCACCGTTTTAATATTTGCACACCCTGTTTTTGCAAGCACAACTTGTGCCTGGCAATGCTGTAAAACCGAAGATGATTTAATATCTGCCACAATAATTTTTGCATCCATTGCGCAAGCAAATAAGGTCAATAACTGATCTGCTGCTAATAATGCTCTATCTTTGGTAATCACAGCAACTCGATCGCAATCTCCATCTAATCCAATTCCAAAGGATCCTTGATGATGAGTCACTACCGCAAGCAATTCTTGGACGTTTTCGATATCGGTCGGATCGGCAACATGATTTGGATAGGTTCCATCAACTTTTTCAAACAAGAGATATTTATTGTGCCAACCCATTTTTTCAATGAGACGAGTCATAATCGGGCCACCTGTCCCATTACCGCAATCGATATAAACCGGCGCGTCAAAAGTTTTAAGATGCGCAAATTCAGTCACCAAACTATCGACATACTGATCAATCACGTGTGACACGTCAAAAAGCTGGCCTAATTTATCACCCTGCACAATAACTTTTTTTGCAAATAACTCATAGATTTGTTGAAGTTTTTCACCTTCGATCGCAACTTTTTCATAATAAATTTTTAAACCATTATAATCTGCTGGATTATGCGATGCCGTAATCATCAGACATGCTTGCACGGGTACTTGATAATGCGCAAAAACCGTAATGGGCGTTGAACACACACCTAAAAAATGAATGTCGACTCCCGCCATTTTGCAGGCGGCTACAATTTGATTAAAAATAGCTGGACAATGAACTCGACCATCCATACCGACAACGATTGATGAGCAACCTTGTTGTTTAAAAAAAGAAAGAATTGCGTGCGTCAAATGATAAAAATCATCGATACTAATTTCTGTTCCAATTTTTCCACGAATATCATATTGACGAAAGAGTTGTTTTTGCATATTTCCACGGCAAACGTATACTGATTAACATATAAATAAGTTACAAGTTTACCATCATGTAGACAAGAAAACTAGAAGAAAGCGTCTATATTTTATGATTCCAAAAAAGTTACAGATCAAAAACTTTTTAAGTTACGGACCAGAACCCCAAATCATAGATTTTTTAACCTACAACCTGATCTGTTTGTCGGGAAAAAATGGGCATGGTAAATCTGCACTGCTCGATGCAATGACATGGGCATTGTGGGGACAAGCACGTAAAACCAGTGGAACCAGCAAAGCTGATGAAGGATTAGTCCATCTTGGTCAAAAACATATGCTGGTTATTTTTGATTTCGAAATTAATGGGATTGGCTATCGCGTTCGACGAGAATTTGTCAAAACACAATCAAATCCATTTTCTGCGCTCGATTTTGGTATCGTCAAAGATGATGAAACATTTACCACGCTCACCGACAAAACAATCAAAGCAACACAAACCAAACTTGAAAAAACGATTGGTATCACCTACGAATCGTTCATCAATTCAGCATTTTTGCGTCAAGGGCAAGCAAATGAGTTTTCAAAAAAGTCACCCAAAGAGCGTAAAGACATTTTAGCAACGATTCTCCAGCTTGAACGATTCGAAGATCTCAAAAAAGTCGCTCTGGAAAAAAGCAAAATTTTTCACCAACAATTGCTACAAAAACAAAGTATTTATGATCGCATCGGTCAAGAAATAACCGAACTGCAAACCTCATTGCAAGAAAAAGATGCGCTTGAAACTCAGCTAGATTCTATTGAACAACAAGAAAAACAGTTACTACAACAAACCATCGTCGATGAGCAAAAAAAAGAACTTTTAGTTATTCAGCATAAAAAATATGAATTTCTGGAATTACAAAAATCCCAAGAATTAAAACAACTTGGCGATCTTGAACAACAGCTGCTCACGCTCGATGCCATCTATAAAAAAATAGCAGCACAACAATCTCAGGGTGCTGACATTGCAAAGATAGAAGATGATCAAAAACGATTGCGTACCGCTGTCACACATCATCAAGAAAAACTTAATAAACGACTTGAACTTAAAGATCAATACCTCAATCTACAAGAGAAAAAACAGGCGCTCGAAAAAGAAGTAACGCAAGAGCAATCTGATATCGCTCAAAAACATGAAATTAGTTGCAAAATATTACAAGAACAAATCGAGCAACATAAACAACAGTTCAAAAAACATACGGTGCAATTGCAGGATTTTATTCGGCAAGTTGATAAACTCACGCAAGAAATTACCAACTTAACTCATCAAAACTGCCCTTTGTGTGAACAAAACTTATCGACTGAACATAAAAAAATTGTCCATCAAAAATTACAAACTCAAGCAGATCAAGAACAACAACAGATCATCATCTTGCAAGCTAAAATTGATGATCTCACCAAAGAATTAGAACACAAAATAACGAAGTTCACAAAATCACAAGCAAGCCCAATCAATCAAGAAAAAGAGTTGGTCTACCAAACTTTGATTAAAAAAATTGATGCTCTTAAACAAACAGGGCAAAGTTTAGCGTACGATAAACAAGCACACGAAGCTGATTACAAACAACTGCAAGAGATAGAAACCCTATTGATTGGCCATCAAACACTCCAAAAAGAAATTGCGCAACAAGAACAGCGACAGAAACAAATGGTTGATCTGCAGCAAAGCATGATAAAAATAGGACAATCTTGTAAAAATATAGATCAAGAGCTTGATTGCATCAAAAACAGCCCTGCTCAACTTGCTGAACATATCAAATTACAGCACGAGCAAAAACTACAAGCGCAAGCTGTAGCCACTCAAAAATCAAATTTGCTGAATAAAAAGTTAGTTTTCGATCTCCAAGCAAAAAAAATGATAAGCTTGCAAGGCGAGCAATTTTCTATCGAAAAAGAACTCAAATCTATTAATTGTGAGATCATCGATTTTGCCGAAATCGTCAAAGCCCTTGGAAAAGATGGCTTACAAGCCCTGCTCATCGAGCAAGCCTTGCCAGAAATCGAACAAGAAGCAAATATTTTACTCGCGCAGCTCACCGACAATCAAACTCAAATTTTTATCGAATCGCTACGAGATCTTAAAAAAGGCGGCAGCAAAGAAACTTTAGACATAAAAATATCCGATTCTATCGGATTACGGCCTTACGAGATGTTTTCTGGCGGAGAAGCGTTTCGTATCGATTTTGCCTTGCGTATTGCAATCTCAAAATTACTTGCACGCAGGGCTGGCACGGCCCTGCAAACGCTCATCATCGACGAAGGCTTTGGATCGCAAGATGATGATGGCTTACAGTTGATCATGGATAGCATTCTAAAAATTCAAGATAATTTTGCTAAGGTGATTATCGTTTCTCACCTACCCGCGATGAAAGAACAATTCCCCGTACAATTTTTAGTGGAAAAGAAAGCTTCTGGATCAGTGATCACGGTGATTCAACAAGGATAATTTGCTATCAAAAGCGTTCAAAAACTATAATTTTTAGTTTTTATCAATGTCATCTTCTGTAGAATCTGTATCTGATCCATAGAAATATGTATATGCTATAAAACCTGCAGCAGTTGTAACGAACAATCCTGCACCGGTCAATCTTTGAGCATCGGTGAATGTTGCTGGATGCATTTTATTGTAAGCTTTTAAAAATGCTTGATTTGCTTTATCAACACCCATAGAAGACGCTTCTATTGCTGCTACTTTATCTGCACCCAATGCTACTTTAGCCATTTCAATTTTTGCAGCATCAGACTGCAAGTTTAAAATTTCTAGAGTATTAAAATACCAAGAATTGCCTTTTTTAACAGGTGTAATTTCTTGATCATTTGAATTTTGAGCAATCAATCCCACAGAAAAACCAGCTATAATCATAAACATTAATTGAGAATTTTTCATATTATTTCCCCTATCTTACATTTAGAACTATTCACACCTATACATTTCTATCTGTATCAATCATAACAAGTTCTATGACAAGTGTAAAACGATAGTGCATTTTTTTTAAAACAATGATCCAATCAAGAATTCCAGGTGGAATAAAATATTTACAAGAATCTTTTATCATAATTCGTCATCAAAACTATCTATTTTGCATAAAAAAATCCCCCGCACCAAAAGGCACAGGGGACCTAAATCTACTAAGAATAGAAACTATTAATTAGTTTTTAGAATTTTCATCTGTTGAATTGTACTGAGTATATGCATAATATGTAGCAGAAATAGCTGCTGCTGCAATAATCATAGCTACTGGTCTTTGTGCAAATGCTGATAATTGAGCATAAGCTTCTTGAGAAATTGATGAAACTTTATCTGTAGCTGGTTTTGTAACTGATGCAATTTTGTCTGTAGCTGGTTTTACAAAATTTACAACTCCATCTTTAGCTGCTTTTGTTGTTGAAATAATTTGAGCATCTGCTTGTGCTACATAACCATCAACTGCTGTAGCAGCGTTAACTACCGGCTTAACTGTCCAATTATAAACTGTTGTTGAAAGACTATCTTTTGTTTCAGTTTTTACTGAAGCTGCTGCGCCTGCTGCTGGAGTTGCTTTATCTGTTGAAGCGATTGCAACTGATGAACAAACTAGGAAAGCTAGAAACAAATTAAAATTTTTCATATATCGACCTTTAAACTTAATTAATATTATTTTTTATTTTTTGTGTAAAATTAAACGATTCAAATTTGCAAACTGTTGTAATTATAAGCTATATATCCCTCATCTTTAAAATTAAATAATTTCTTTCTCACATCAATATCTTACTAAATTATATTATATTTGTAAAAAGGGTAATATATTTTTTTATAAAACCACCTAAAACAAATATAATCCAGACTCTTCCTGCAACTAAAACATCGATCTAGAGATCGAATCGTAAAATACGATATTATTTACAATTATTTTTAATGAGCAATGTGTATGGCTGCAATAAACTCTTTTTATATTGCAAAGCAAAAGAACCAAGCAATAATTGTTTTTCTATTTCCATAACTTGATGAATTTGCCCATCACTCAGCTGCAAATTTTTATCATTATTAAGACCTTTTAATTGATTCAATCTATCTTGGCCAACAGAAGGTTGAACAATTCTGCTCAAAACTTGCATACCATCAAAAGATTTTCCACAATCTTGCACACAAAGATCAAATCCCTGACGAGCCCCATGAACAGCGCTACGAACAAGCCAATTACTCAATCCTTGATGAATACCTTCCTTTTGTAGATATTCCATAACAATTGGTTTTAATCTATCTATGGCAATATTCTCATCAACCCCACTAGAATTAAAAAATTCATATTTTATAGATTTTTGGAACGGTTTTAATCTTTTTTTATCTTTACTTGATAATCCATCAAGTGTTGAATACTGCGCTTGGGACAATGATTCTAACATGTGGCCTTCTATCGCCTGCTGCAGAACAAACTCTTCCTCATTTTTTTTATTTTCAAGATTTTGCGCAAATTTATTTAGTTTTTCTTGTTGCTCTTGATTTTTTAGATGTAAATTGCGTTGCTGTTGTTCTAAAAAAAGTCTTTTTTGTTCTATTATTTTTTTTGCATTTTCTTCATCGACACGTCGTTGCGCTAACTTTTGAACAGCATCTTTTTGCGCATCTTTTTGATGTTGAGCTTTCGCTTGAATTTGAGAAAGATTATCTCGAATTACACCACCACGAAATCGTGCTTGAAACTTTGTCAGACCTGAAATTGCATCCGATTCTGACTTTGCAATAGATTGATTTGGCGATTGCATCGAACTTTTGACAGCTGAAATATAGGATATTGTTTCTTTCGTTGTAGCGATCAATGAACTACGATTTGAAGATTGCCCACGAGAAGATGTCGATTCAGTCATAGAAGATACTGATTTTATATCAGAATTTGAATCAACTGATACATCATCAAAAAAATAATCTGCAGATATTAAATCCTTTATAGATCTATCTTTCCTGAGATCCACACCTAATTCTTTACTGATTTTCGCACAAATATTCAACATGCAGACTTGCAAATCAGAACAATGTATTGAAAATGCTTGATTTTCATGAGCGGCAGCCACGCTCAACAATCCCATTTTTTGATGATCTAATAAAATTTGATCATATACACGAGCATGCTTTTTCATAGCTTTTGCTTGAGATACATGATCTTTTACATATTGCGAAATTTCTACACCTAGAACAGATAAATCTTGTAATAAAATCTCTCTCAGTTGAGGATTAGAGCGTTGCTTGTAAGCGCTCAACCATAGATTCTGTTGATTATCATCGCAAGAATATAAAGAAGAAATAAAAAAACAAAAAATCACACACAACTTTTTCATCTATTTCCATAATTTATAATTTTTTATATCTATATATTCTATCACAATAAAACACAATATGAAGTTTTTCGATAAAAAAACGTTTGAAAATAACACCTTTTGTCACAAGAACTTGATAAAAAATCCGACCCAATAAACAAATTTCTGCAAAACTTACTTGCAATATTTTTCATAAAAAAGTCCTTCGCATCAAAACACGAAGGACTATAAATATTTTATAAAAAAGCACTGTACTTAATCTTGAATAAGTACTCGCACCGCAGGATTAATTGCTTTTTGCAATCGCTGCTCTAAACCAAAGGTGATGGTATAAAAAGAAAGAGGACATGTATCACATGCCCCTTTTAAACGTATCGCTACGTTATAATCTTGAATCGAAACAAGTTCGAGTTCACCACCATGGGACTGCACATACGGCTGCATTTGTTCAAGCTCATTTCGAACTTGAACAAATAGCTGATTATTTTCGTGCATTACACCCATTGCAAACGAGACATCGATGCAGTATCACTTGGACGTTTACCTAACGGTAAAATTCGAGTGTATCCACCTGGACGATCAACGTATTGTGGTGCTATTTCTTTAAATAATTTCAATATTGATTCTAAGCTGTATGGCAACATTGCTTGAGCTTTGCGACGAGCATTAAACTCGTTACCATCGCGAGCAATTGTTACCAATTTTTCTGCTAAACGACGAACTTCTTTAATAGTTGCCGTTGTCGAAGTAATATGACCAAAATTAATAAAATGAATAACTTGGTTTCTTAAAAAAGCTTTACGATATGAACCCTTCATATTCAGCTTTTTTTTACCACTTAAATGTCTCATGCGTTTATTCCTTGCTTAGTTGTTATAGTCTACTATTTGCTTTGTTTTTGCAATGCTTTAACAACAACTTCTTCTTTGATATCCATACCAAGACGCAAACCTAAAGAACGTAATATTTCTTTAACTTCATCTAAAGATTTTCTACCAAAATTTTTAATTTTCAAACCTTCATCTTCTGTGAAATTCACCAGATCAATAACACGACGAATATCCGCATTGATCAAACAATTATGAGCGCGTGCAGAAAATTCTAATTCATCAATCGATTTCATTAACAGTTCAAGAGAAACACCCTTAAGACCAAAATCTTCAATTTCGGCATTTTCAACAGGATTTACACTGCTTTCTTGTCCAGAAATTTCGTTAAATGGAATTTCAGTACCAACTAAAAAGTTTTCAAGTTGTGTACGCAATACAGAAACAGCATAATTAAGAGCTTCTACAGGAGCAATTGCTCCATTAGTTGTAACTTCAAGTGTCATTTTATCAAAATCGATATCTTTACCGACACGAGTTTTATCAACATGACAAGTTACATTACGCACAGGAGAGAACATTGCATCAAGATAAATTCTACCATCTTCTTGTAAAGACTGACCAATTGGCCATTGAGCAACTTGATAACCTCTTCCTGATTCTACTGTAAACTCTATATCAAGAATTCCACCTTGAGAAACATGAGCAATCACATGATCAGGATTGACAACTTCTAGATGCTCGTCACATGTTATATCTGCAACAGTTACCGTTTTAGGAGAAGAAATTGATAATCTCATCGTACCAGCAACGTTTGTTTTATTTTTAATAATAATCTGTTTTATATTTAAAACGATTTGCATTATATCTTCAACAACACCTGGAATCGATGAAAATTCGTTATTGACACCCTTAATGACTACAGATGTTACCGCAGTTCCTTCAATTGCACCAAGCAAAACACGTCGCATCGCATTGCCTAGTGTAATACCAAAACCAGGTTCTAGTGGTTCTGCTACCAATTTACCAAAAGTAGCAGACATCGATTGTTTGTCCCAACCTAATTTCGGCAGTGTCAATGGTTTATATTCTCTACTCATAATAATTGCCCTAACCCTTAATTAAACGATTACTTCGAGTACATCTCAACGATCAAATACTCTTCTATTGGCGCTTGTAAATCTGCACGAACTGGAAGACGTAAAACTTTACCTGCACGATCTTTTTTGATCAACTCAAGCCATTCAGGAACTTTAATTCCAATGCTCATACGTTTATCAATAACTTGTTCTAATAAAACATCATTTTTTAATGCTCTATCAGTAAGAGAAATAACATCATTTACATTAATAAAAGATGATGGTGATGTAACTTTTCTACCATTAATTTTAATATGACCATGAACAATCATTTGACGAGCTTGTGCACGTGTTGTTGCCATTTTTAAACGGTATACAACGTTATCGATTCTACGCTCTAACAAATTTAGTAAATTTTCGCCTGGAGCACCTTGTGTAGCAGTTGTTGCAAGTGAATAAAAACGACGGAATTGCTTTTCGCGCATACCGTACATTTCTTTTACTTTTTGCTTTTCTTGAAGTTGCTTACCATATTCAGAAACACGTTTAAACGACTTTTTTGCTGATTGATTCTCTGAAGAATTACCATCCGCTTGTGTTTTTGGATTTGTTTT
>Ga0208373_1002953_pt1 | contig 17604 bp, 13 predicted proteins | sample RifOxyC2_FD_184036 | JGI IMG/M metagenome (GOLD analysis project Ga0208373, IMG submission 184036) | Soil microbial communities from Rifle, Colorado - Rifle Oxygen_injection C2 (SPAdes) | ecosystem: Environmental > Terrestrial > Deep subsurface > Rock core/Sediment | place: Rifle, Colorado... | reverse complement strand
AATGTTTACTTATGAGGACATCATGATCCGATTCAATAAAATGAGGGGAAAAGAAACCCTTTGGCTACTCGGATTAGATCATGCTGGTACCGAAACACAGTTTGTATTTGAAAAACACTTAAAAAAACTGGGAAAAAGCAGATATGACTATAAAAGAGATGAGCTATACAAAATGATCTGGGATTATGTAGCTGAAAATAAAAATAATATTAAAAATCAATTAAAACGGTTAGGATTTGCTCTTGATTGGAGTAGAGAAAAGTTTACCATGAACCCTGACATTGTCAAAATTGTTTACAAAACTTTCAAAGACTTATATAGCAAAGGATTAATTTATAGAGCTAATAAATTGATTAATTATTGCACAAACTGCGGAACCTCATTTTCCGATCTTGAGGTAGTTTATGTTGAGAGAACCGACCCATTGTATTATATGAAATACGGTCCATTTACGTTGGCAACAGTTAGGCCGGAAACAAAGTTTGGGGATACGGCCGTGGCCGTTCATCCGGATGATAAACGTTATCAGAAATGGATAGGGAGAGAAATTGAGGTAGAAGGACTAATAGGGAAGTTTAAAGTTATAGTTGTAGCTGATAAAATTGTTGATCCTAAATTTGGAACGGGAGCCGTCAAAGTAACACCAGCTCATGATTTTAACGACTATGAAATTGCCAAAAGACATGATTTGCCTATGAAACAAGTGATAGGATTTGATGGCAAGTTGAACGAATTCGCAGGAAAATATCAAGGATTAAGAATTTTTTCCGCTCGCCAACAAGTGGTAGCTGACCTACAAGCAAAAGGGATGATGGTTAAGATAAAGGAAGACTACACGCATCGTGTTGGCACTTGTTATAGATGTGGAAAAGTGTTAGAGCCGTTACCAAAAGAACAGTGGTTTATAAAAGTAAAGCCTCTTGCAGATAATGCCAAAAAACTAATTGAAAAAAAAGAAACCGAAGTTTTACCGAAAAGATTCAAAAAAAGATTAACGGCGATACTTGATAATTTTATAGATTGGAATATATCCCGCCAGGTTGTTTGGGGGATTAGAATCCCGGCATACAAATGTAAATCCAAAAATAATTGGTTTATATCAATAGATCCTCCAAAAAAATGTCAAATCTGCGGTGGAAATGATTTTGAGCAGGATGAGGACACTTTTGATACTTGGTTCTCATCGGCTCAATGGCCATTCGCCACCCTAATGACAGAAGGGCAAGAAACTTTTGATTATTTTTACCCAACTTCGGTAATGGAAACGGGGCATGATATTTTGAGAGCTTGGGTGGCACGAATGATGATGATTGGATATTTTTCCACAAATAAAACTCCTTTCAAAACCATATTTTTGCACGGAATGGTCCGTGACCCCAAGGGACAAAAAATGGGTAAGAGTAAGGGGAACGTGATTGATCCGATTCTTATGATTAATAAATATGGAGCAGATGCCCTTCGAGCTACTCTTATTTTTGGAATAAAAGAAGGGGGAGATGTTTCATTATCTGAGGAAAAGGTAATCGGGATGAGGAATTTTATTAATAAAATATGGAACATTGGTAGATTCATAGAAATCAATATCAAAGATCAAAAATTAAAGATCAAAAATACAGATAAAAAATCAAAAATATTGAAAGACTTGGAAAAGGAATATAAAAAAGAAAAGAAGCAATATCTAAAATATATGGATTCGTATCAGTTTTCAAAGTCTTTGGGGTTGGTTTATGAGTTTATTTGGCATCGATTTGCCGATCATTATATAGAACAATTGAAAGACGAGGTGATTAGTGGTAATATAGAAGCTCTCGGGGAATTGAGGGAAGTGTATTTAGAAAATCTAAAGATGTTGCACCCGTTTATCCCGTTTGTAACGGAGGCGGTTTGGAAAGTTTTTAATAAAGAATCAATATTATTAAATAAATTATAAAATTATGAAACGCACCTGGCAGCCGAAAAAGGCTAAGCGAAATAAAGTTCATGGATTTTTAAAAAGAATGCTTTCCCATGATGGAAGAAAAGTTTTAAAGAGGAGAAGGGCAAAGGGGAGAGCGAAACTAACGGTATGATCCAAATCTACAAATAGAATCCTAATCTACAAATGAATGATTCGTAGATTAGTATAAATTCGTAGATTAGTATCATAATTATGCTTGATCCCAACTTTTTTAACACCATTTTCGTAATTCCAATTCTCAATCTGCTTGTCATCTTTTATAAACTATTTTTATTGATAAAACTTCCCGGTGCTTTTGGATTTGCCATTATTGCCCTAACGATTGCCATCCGAATGCTTTTCCAGCCTTTTTTCAAAAAGCAGATTGAAACGGCAAAAAAGATGCAGGAACTCAAACCCCATTTGGACAATCTTTCTTCAAAACATAAGGATGACAAAAAACAACTGCAAGCCGAGCAGTTAAAGCTGTATCAACAGCATGGGATCAATCCGACCTCCGGTTGTTTAGTGATGATAATTCAATTACCGGTTTTTATTGCCTTATACAATACTTTAAATCTTTTTTTATTGAACGGACAGGCGGAAAAAACTATTGCGGCGATAAACAAGGTTTTGTATTTTTCTTTTTTTAAAATTGAGACGGTCAATTCTTGGTTCTTTGGACTGGATTTAGTCAAGACACCAAAACAAGCAGGGACTTGGATATATCTATTAATTCCAATTATCACCGGAGTATTGCAATATTTTCAAGCCCAAGCATCTATGCCACAGGCCAATACAACCGCGCCGGTTGTACAGGCAGGAAAAGATGGGAAAGATGATAAAAAAACAAATGGACAAGGAGATTTTCAAAAAGCCATGAACACACAGATGAAATACATGTTTCCATTAATGATCGGCTATTTTTCCTATACTTTGCCGGTGGGACTGGCTTTATACTGGAATGTTTTTTCGATAATGGGTATAATGCAGTACAAGAAAGTGAATGGCAAATTAAAAGTTAAGTGATACTATGCGGATGATACAGATTAAAAATCAGATGCCGCGGATATCTGCATCATCTGAAAATTTATCCGCAGTATCTGCATAATGTTTATTTATGGACAAAGTAAATACTATCAAAACCGAGACAGAAGAACTTTTGGGGAAAATGATTACTAAATTTGAAGTAGTGGTTGAAGACGATGGAGGAATTTTTCAGGTAATCATTAAAACCGACGAAGAAGTTTCAACGGTCATCGGCCGTCATGGAGAAACTATCAGGGCCATCCAGAAAATATTGGAAGTAATTCTTTATAAAAAATTTAACGAAAGAGTAGAGATCTTGGTCAATGTCAACGACTTTAGGGAAAAGCAAAAAGAACGTCTTGAAACAATGGCCCGCGAATATGCTGATCAAACTAAATCAACCGGAACAGCCGGATATATCCGCTCCCTTTCCTCTTTCGAACGAAAATTGATCCATGAATTTATAACCGCCAACTATCCTGAGCTGACAACTTCGTCAGTCGGAGAAGGCAGGGAAAGACAGCTGGTTATTGAAGTTAAAAAGTGATACAAATAAATCAATTCATGAGAATGTTGTGAATATGATAATTTAGTTTTTATTCGTGTATTCGTGTCATTCGTATAAATTCGTAGATTCGTATAATGCTCTTCTCTTGTTTAGCTTCTAAAAACTTGTTATATTTTTAATATGCTCGATAATCACGAAAATCCGCCACCCCCATCAGGAAATCCAGAATTAGAACGCATAATAGCGCAATTACAACGGATGCACGCCGATCAAGTAATTGAAGAATTAAATAATATTCAACAAGAGGCTAACCAAATTAAAGATAGAATTGATCAAAATGAAGAGCCTCTAAAAATGCATAAAGGACAACTTCCTAAATCGGTTGACAATCCGGCTGATAAAAGAAGTATAAACAACGTTACAGATGCTGTAAAACGAATGATTGTGGCGGTTGGTCAAGACGTTGGATTAGGTGCAAGATTTGACAGGATACCAGAACACTCAAAAAATATTTTAACTAAGTTATCATCAATTAGTAATATCAATGATATAAAACCTGAGAATTCTTTATATCTCGTCGAAATAATTACAAGAGGGATAGATGGCAGATTAGAAACAACTGGAGGATTGATAAGTGCTTTTAAAAGTATTGAAATGCTTGAGCACACCGACCCTTATTTATATACTCAAATTGCAAATTTACTACGTAGTGAAGCAAATAATCTTGGGGCTTCATCTGGAGACCAGGAAAAATTAATGACAAAAGAACAGAAAAAAGAAGGAAAAAATAAAATATTAACTGAAGAGCAAAAAGAAAAACGTAAAGAAGCAATAGAAGAATTAGATAGAAACTCAGATAATTTGAGAGATAGCATCAGAACGGTAATTGAAAGTATAGATATTAATGCCATAAAAAACTCAGATATCGCAAGAAATATAAGAGAAAGAGCCAGTACTCCAGAAGCGCAAGAAGCATTGTTTCAAGATGAGTTGAGGAGAATACGTATCCAACTTTTAGTCAAACTTGATAATCTAAACCGAACCACAGGATCATCGATGGACGCGAAAACAAGAAGAGGATTGACAGCTCAAGAAAAAGCAAGAGAAATTCTTAAGGCAAATTCGGTAGAAGGCCAAATTACCGGTCGAGATTTAAACGCAAATTTTGCTGATTTTGAAAATATATTAAATATTTTAAGTACACAAGGAGTTTTACCGTCAGGTGAATATGAAAATTTATTAAGAACAACTAACCTTTTAAAGGAAAATAGTGAAATTCTTTTTGATTATCATGAGAAGATGATGAAAGAGCATCAAGGTACAGGAAGACTATTTTATTTAGCAGAAAATTATATTACAACGTGGTCTCCCAGAGATAGAGAGTTGTTACAAGTGCTTGATAATCCAGAAGAATTTCTTAAATTATCAAAGAGAAAAGAAGAAAACGGCGGTTATAATGGTTTTGCAAAACCTGAAGATTGGCAAAAGTTTAATCGTGATGTGAGAAACATATTTAACACGATGTTTAAAGGAACCGCAATGAATCCAAAAGACTTTTGGCAGTCGACATTCAGTGAATTAAAGGAGGGAATGGTCTATAAAGAGCTGACAACAGCCTTACTTAAATTGGGAGATGATTTAAGAAAAGATCCTGAATATGGTGAAAATCGTTCGAACAAATTTATAGAAATAAAGGATGTCTATGCGAAATATGAAGAACAGTCCTACGAAGGATCCCGTTTTTTAGGAGCGGGCACCTTGACAACAAACAAAATTGTCAAAGATTGTTTAGGAAAAGGAATAAGGGCTTTAACTTTTGAGATGATCGATTATAAGGAACTGACCCAACATTCACACGACGTCAATGCTTTAACTGAGGCCGGAATGGGATTTCAAAAACTTGATGAATTTTCATCACGATTACGTCAGGAAGATGTTGATCGTTTAATAAAAAATATGCCGGGATTGGCTGATGCAATCAGTTTATATAACACAAACATTGCTCATATTACTGCCCGAGCCGGCCGGACAATCCCGGTTGATTTTGGCCGCCTATTTATCTCCGATAATAATTTAGATCCAACCGGTTTGGAAACTCTACATCAATTAAGAAGTCTAAATAAAATTCAAGAAAAAATTGATAAAGGAGAATTGACCGAAGATGATGTTATCCGCATGGTCACATTTGCCGCCGGCCTTTCGAAGGGGGTTTTTGGAAGTTACTTTGGAGCAGTAGGCAATAATCACATTGCCGTGGAAGTAATAGAAAAGGAAAGAGACCCCGATCATCCAGATGATCCAAGACCTTTCTGGGAGACAGTCGTACCTGGTAAAAGCAGCAGCGGTAGGGCAACGGAACAGATGTTGGCCCAGCTTGATCCGGATCAAAATATGGTGAAATTTAATAGACCTCGACCTTGGCCGGAAATAAGATATGCCTATTCTCCAAGGAATATAAGAGGTTATAAGGCAAATAAACAAGATTATTGGCGGAACCACGGAAAAATATTTGATTTTCATAGAGAGGGGGAGAGCGCGATCGTCAACGGTGCCTGCAACGAATATATCGATTTTACGGTAGATCATATCTTTTTGAAAGATACGATGAAAACGTTGATTGTCGATTTAGGAGAAAGATCCGGTTGGCGTCATTATGATTATCGTAGTAAATTAGTGTATCAGGATTTAATCCCAGGCTCAAACAAAGAAACAAGAAAAGTTGATTTTCATAAGACCATTATGAAGCTTCAGGGAGTGGGTGAAGAGGCGATCAGGGTATTTATTGATGATTTATTTAGTGGTAAGGGAGATTACAGAAAAGATCCTTCGGAATTATCAATAGAAGATATTGGTATAGACCTCATTCAAGAGAATAAAGAATATCTATCCAATAAAGATTTCAAAAATCCAGGTTGGAAAGTCGGTGAAAAATTAAACGATGCTCAAAAAAAAGCATTTCAAATACTACTTTATGACAAATATGTTTTTCAACATATCCGTCATACCAAGCCAAGCATGTTTATCGCCATGGAAACAAGAGAGGTGATTCCCGAAGATGAAGTTAGAGGGACAAGAAGAAAAGATGGTGGTTATGATAAAGGGTTTACTTTTCATGATCAATTAATGGACTATTTATTTATAAAATATGAAAATATACTTCCAGGTGATCCTAATAAAATTAGGGCATGGATTGCGACGCATCTTTTGCCGATGTATACAAGCGCTTTGCAGGTAACTGAGCAAAACGAGAGGGATAAAAAGTATGATGTTTGGAAAGAGAATGAAGAAAAAGAAATCACTGATCCAGCTAGAGATCCTTTTGACATGAACATTATTGCTAATCGATTTTCAGTGGCAGCTTTTGAGAAGAATAGAGAAAGTTTGATTTCTTTTTATGCAGGTTATCGAAAGTCCATAGGCAAAACTATTGAAGGTAAGAACATAAATATGTTGAATGATGAGCAGTTTATTGAAAATCTCAAGGGTTTTTATAGAAAGATGGAAGAGGTAATCGAAAAGGAAAGATGGGACCACAATACAGAGAAAAATAAATTTGGAGATTGGGTTCACGATTCTAAAAAACATAAAAAAGAAACTCTAACACAAAGATATTCAAAATTACTAAAAGCCAAAAGGGCTGGTGTAGGCTCATACTTAGGCTGGAACTGTCTAAATCTTGATGAATTTTATTTTCAGACCTCAGGTAATAGGATGACCCAAAGAGCCTTTTCAGAAGCGGCTTTGTGGGTAGAAAAAGGGACCCCGATGATTGAGACTATTTTATTGGAGAAATTACAAGGATTTACTAAAAAAGTAGTTAATAATGATACGGAACTTGAAGAATCAATTAAGCATTTTTTTGTTGAAAATTTTGCCCAACTTAATAAAGTAATTGCCAATATAGATGATGATATATCTTACGATTACAATGGAAATTTTATAATGGCATTGGTGTCAGCATTGCAAGACGATCGTGTACTTAGGTTAGGTCTTGTGGGGCCATTGGCAAAAGGAATAGCAAGAAGAGCCGGTAAATTACAATCAAGTTTTATAACGGATAAAATTCCTGAAACCGATCGTCAGAGAGCTACAAGCTTAAAAACATCAAGTGATGTAGAAATATTTATCCGGACAATAGCGGATGAAGGGGTTGGATTACCACGCGAAAAAAATCAAATCATTGGGCATGGTCCGCCAAGGTTATTTGGACTAATTGCCGGTAAAAATATTTACGCAACAGGCAGTGATGCTCATTTAAGCATAGAGCAGTTAGTAAATGAAGCTCAAGTGGGAACGGGTATCAGATTAGGAGAAAATGCTTTGATGCCAGTGCCAATACTATTATTTATTTTAGCACTACTTGCAAAATTAGCTTTTGATAAGGATAATAAAAAATAAACTATGAAAAAAATTATTTTATCTTTAATAATATTATTCACTTTTTATTTTATTCCTAGTATAGCCTACGGACAAACACCTATTCCCACAATAGACGTAAGCATAGTAGGTAAAATTAGCGAATCTATCCCAGTGATGTCGTGCGGTGTAGCGGGAGACACAGAAGGAAAAGATAAATGTTGTTATACGGTTTTTAAAGATCAATGTAGTAATCAAATTTTAGATTATGCAAAAACATTATTACATTTGATTCCAGGAACAGAAAGACCTGATGAGGATGGGGATGGAGTACCAGAAAGTATCATTACTGATGCTATAAAAAAATGTGACAAAATAAAAGAATATGCAATTGGAGCCAATAATACGCCATGCATTGTGGGAAATCCTACAGTAGGAGGCCAACCAGCAACTGATTTTTCTGATCCCAGTTGTAAATGTACAGATGTGACTATAACTAATCCAAGCCAAGCGATGATTGATATGTGCGCTAAATATTTATCAGCCAATCGAGGCGAAGCATCTAGTTGTGTACAATGCGCATCTAAAAATGGAATGTGGACGGGAATGGGATGTTTACCTTTAGATTTAAACACTTTAATTAGTAGTTTTATACTATCGACTGGTATAGGGATAGGGGGAATATTTGCCCTTCTTTGTATAATTTATTCGGCCTTCATGATGCAATCTTCGCAGGGTAATCCGGAGAAGCTTAAAAAGGCTCAAGAGATGATAACTTCATGCATAATGGGGTTGATGCTGATCATATTCTCAGTATTAATCATGAAGATAATTGGGGTGAATATACTGCGAATACCGGGGTTTGGCTGATAGTGACTGGTTGTTAGTGAATTCGTGACTAGTTATGGAGAATTGGTGTTTAGTACGTCGAGAAAAACAACAATTCACGAGACACTAACAACTATGCACTAAAAAATGGTTGTTGGTGAAGTAGTGACGGGTTATAGTAACTAGTGTCTGGTTATTGGTGAAAAGGAGACTGGTTATGGAAAATAAAGCGGTTATAAAATCGTTTAGAGATCTTCGCGTTTATCAGAGTTTATACTCGGCAATGACAATTGTTTTAACAAAAATTATCCCCACATTACCTAAAGAAGAAAAATATGATTTAGTTGACCAGATGAGAAGATGCTGTAAAGCCTGTCCAGCGCTCCTTGCTGAGGGATTTGCAAAAAGATTTCAAAAAATAAATTGGCAAAAATATCTTAATGATACTATTGGCGAAGCAAATGAAATGATTCATCATCTATCAGTTTGTATAGATATTTATCCAAAAAATGTTGATGTGAATCTCTGTAAAGAAACAATTAATACTTATGATATTTGTTGTAGACAACTTACAAGTCTCAAAAAAGCATGGATTACCTATCACGAAAGAATAACTATTCACTAATCACAAGTCACAACAACTATTCACAAGACACCATCAACTAGACACTAAGATAGAGATTGGTTGTTGGTGAAAGAGTGCTGGTTGTTAGACTTTAGGCGCAGCATGTTGTCCTTGGTTATCTGCAAATAACTCCTTACCAAAAGGCAGTCCCTGTAATAGTCTTTGGACAGGCTTTATATAAAATCCAATGCCGGCGACTTTAGAAAGTTCTCCAAGTCCGCCGGAAATTCCGGTTGCGGCTCCGCCAAAAAAGATGCCCGGTCCGGCCTGATCAAGTAGGCCTGGCTTTGGAATAAATACAGCTCGGACGGCTTTGACTAAATCAGGAGTCATAAAAAGTATCGCCATACCAATGATATAACCAAAACTTTTTGAATCAATCCCGACCATAAAAGGAAATTGCACTAAATTACCAGATGAGGCTGAATCAGCAATGATAGAACCAAGGACAAAAATACCTACTATCAAAGGAAAAGTAATTAATTCACCAGCTAAATTTTTTATCCAATTTGCAAATGCCGACTGGCCGGGTATAGCCTCAAACAGTAGATAAATGGGGGCAAGGATGATACTTAAAAGAATTTTTATATACGAATTAAAAAGCATAAATATTATTCTAAAAACTACAAAAACTAATGAAAACCAAATAATTAAACCTAAAATTAAAGGAACAAGAAAAATCATCGCCGTAACAAGAATTCCTAAAGTTATTAGCCACATTCCTTGTGCAATAAACGGCTTAATAATACCATCTAATTTACCAAATATACCAGCTATTGCTACTCCAACAGCAGAAAGTCCAAGATCAGCTTTAATTGAGAATTCACCTAAGAACGCAAGACTATCACCAAGCCATGTATGTATAAATTTAATAAAGGGTAATAACATATACGTAATTATAAGACCTCCCACTCCCCTTACAATTAAACCTAGCCCGGGAATCAAACCCAAAATCGTCTTTGGAAGATCCCACATAATAGTCATTCTATTATCATTAAGTTTTCCCGTTCCCCAATAAACTGCCGAAAGACCAGCTTGGAGATAATATTTTTGTAGTTCGGCTGAATTTGATGGAGCTCCATAGCCTCCACCCCATGTATATACAGGACTAAGAATAGAGACGATTATAGCAGTCAGCACAAACATCAAATCAATCATAAAGCCGGCGATGGCGAAAGAAAAAGTAATTAATATTAAAGAAATAATTATTTTAGGCAAAGAGTTTTCAACTGAGATGACAGTTTGGGGATTGATCTTGGTTCGAAACATGACCATAAAACCGATAGCAATAAGAATAACCACCAGTAAAAGATAAGTGACATCACGGAAGATCTTCCAGATCTTGGCAAATGGCTGGATAGAGCCCATACCGATTCCTTCAGCAGCAAGAGATTTTTTAACAAAACCGGCATCTGCTAAACCGGAATAAGCCCAGGCAACACCCGAAGCCGGCGGATTGGAAAAAGGTAAAACAATCAAATTACTAACAAAACCCAGGAAACTTTTTCCATAGTTTTTATCAGCATCAGCCGGATTATTTGTGCAAGCTTCACCCATCATCGAACACATCATCCCCCGATAGATAAGAATGGTCAATTTACCTTCTTGCGTTTTATTAAGTTCTTTATCGTTAATGGTTTTATAGATTTCGGCACGATTTCGTTCAATTGGATTAACTTTAGGAGCCAATGTGAGTTTGTCTTTTCCAATAAAATAGGAAAATAGACTGATGACGGCAAAATAAACAATGACGACTAGAAGAACTTTTTTAAAGATATTAAAGGCAGGTTTAAGAAATTGCAACATAGTTTGATTATATACAATAAATTTAGAATTCAAAATTGCATTTAGAATCCAAAAATTTTTGTCATCCCCTCGTAGGAGGGGATCCAGTCTATAATTACATTATATGTTTTATAAAACATATTGCGTATACATTTTATCTTCACAAAAAAACGGAACTCTTTATGTTGGAGTAACAGATAATTTAGTAAAACGGGTATGGGAACATAAAAACAGAAAAGTTGATGGATTTACAAAAAAATATGAAATTCATCATTTGGTCTACTTTGAACAACATAATAACCCAGAATCAGCCATTATTCGTGAAAAACAAATAAAGAAATGGAATAGATTGTGGAAATTAAAATTAATTGAAGAAAAAAATCCTCAATGGAAAGATTTATATCAGGATATTTTATAATAGGAATATTTAGTCTGGATTCCCGCCTTCGCGGGAATGACAGAGGGAAATCCTTAATTCTGAACTCTGAATTCTAAATTTATTTAAGTATGAATTGTTCTGTACTAAGAATTGGATAATTAGTAGTTCTCCAACTTTCAAATTCCTTCTGTGACTGATCTTTAGGTTCTTTTAGGGCAACCGTGAATTTATCTTCACCGTAATCAAAATCGATTGTAAAAGTAGAAAGACTCAACGGAACTTTCGAACGTAGATCTTTTTTTTGAGCAGCCAGATCAATTACCTGTTGGGGAATTTTTTCATCGATCGCACCGGTAAAATCAGCAGGGATTGGAGTTAGTGACTGGTTGTTGGTGACTGGTGACTGGTTAGTTTCGACAGTTGTGGGGATAAGATTAGTGACAGGTTGTTGTTTGGGGCTGGTGACGGGTTTTTGTTTGGTAAAAGGAATAATAATGACTAAAATAAGCAAAACAATGAGAGCACCGGAAATGGCAAGATAAACTTTAACATTTTGTGAATCCATAATCAAATAAAATTATTATACAGATAATGCAGATAAATACAGTCAGATACCGCGGATATCTGCATCATCTGAAACGAAATCTGTATATCCGCATAATTGCTATTTCTTAACTCCGAATGCCAGTCTGTACAACGGGTACGGGTAACGGCTATTTTCATTATAAGGTATTTCGTAGCGACCGTAAGCTGGATCGTAGGCAAATATATTTCCTTGACCGTCAATATCGGTAATCCAAAAATAATGTCCACAGCCACTTTCACAGAAACTTGCTAAAGCAAAAAAGGTCCAACCAGAGTCAAGATATTTTCTTAGCTCCGGAACAACCGTTTCTGCCTTTTCTGAATCAAAAACAAGATAATCAGTGGTTTTAAGTCCGAGACTTTTTAGTAGTTCATGAGCATCAGTATAACGGGAACCGTCACAACCAAGTAAATATCCGTTGGTTCCGTATAGATCAACTATGACCTTTGGATCATATTTTGGTCCTAAATAACTGGAGGCGATCATTGCTACTGAAGTTGGTCCGCAACCGGCGTTACACAGGGTACAGCCGTCGGGTAATGATAGATTTCCCAGATCACCGCATTGAGCATAATATGTCAGAGACTGGTTACCTGACTGTCCAGTAGTCGCGTTGGTTGATGGTGAAGGTTTTGGCGACCGATCATTCTTTTTGGCCGGAATCGGGCTATTGGTGGCGGGTGATTGGTTATTATCTGTTCCTCTGCCAATACTATTCAAATCGTCCATCAATTGAAAGAAGTTTTTTACTTTGTTTTCAAGTTTATGGATAGAGTCGCTTGGTGTGGGAATGATTTTTTCATCGGTAAAAAGAACGTCATTTTTATTATTGATGATTTCATCTAATTGATTTTGGTCAACCCATTGATTGAATAGTTCTTCAGCCTGAGGTGTTTTTTTTTCGACAACAATCTTATTGAAAGCTGGAACATAGGCGGCTTTAAAATCCAGCGTTTCGACAGGCTCAATTGTTGAGAGGGTGGAGTTGGGGGGAGGGGTAATTTGAGGTAGAACAGTTTTTTCTTGACCAGGAACACTTGTGGGAAAAGGAGAACTTTTTTGATTGTTTATTACTGATTTTTTTTTAAGGGAAAGGAGCATGGAGGTGACGATCAAAAGAAAGAGGAAAGCTCCGGCGATGACCAAATATATTTTTTTCATGATTATAAAACTCTTTTTATAAGCTCGGTATTAAATTTTATTTCTCCGTGGGAACCCTCCCCTTTTCGGGGACTCCCAAGTCGAAAAAAATTTAACACGCTCGCTTATTCTGTGCGTAATCTTGTCATTCCCGCGTAGGCGGGAATCCAGTTATTACTTATTGACATTTGACCCTATTTTCTTGATAATGAAAATATGGCTGACTATTTTGATTTTATTAAAAAACCGACTACTAATGCAACAGGTAATTCGAATGTAAGCCCAGTAGGTCAAGATCAAAAATCAAATATCAAAGATCAAAATGATAAAGCAGTAAGTTCTCCACCTATTTCTCCAACTAAAAATTTGAATGACCAAAAACCAAAAACAAATGGTTTTGCTCAGAATCAATCCGTAATCCCTGCCCCGCCGTCAGGTGGGCGTAATCCGCAATCAAATAATCCACAATCTAACAATCTCGATCTTATGACTCGTTTGACTCAAAGATCTAATCGCGTCATGATGGCGGCCCAAACAAAAGCTAAAGAACTAAAATCAGACTTAGTCGATAGCGAACATCTTTTATTTGCGTTGACCACAGATAGTGAGATCTATAATTTATTGGTTGAATCCAAAATTCAGCCTCAATTGATTACTGATGAATTAGCTAAAATTTATAAACGGGGAACCGTTGATCGAGTCGTCCAATTTTCCCCAAGAATAAAAAAGATTTTGAATGATGCTTTGGTAATAGCCAGAAAGTTGGGATTTGAATTTATCGCTCCGGAACATTTGCTGCTATCACTATATGAGGAAGGCGAGGGTGTGGGAGCGAGAGTTTTAGTTAAGTTAGGTTTAAATAAGGAAGAAATAAATAAAAAAGTCGTCGGTAAAAAAGAGGGTCTGACCGAAGAGGAAAAAAAAGCTCAAAATAAGAAAAAAGCCTTAGAACAATTTACAATCGATTTGACCGCCAAGGCCTCTCAGGGTTTACTAGATGCGGTAGTTGAAAGATCGGCTGTTATTGAAAGGGTAATTCATATACTGTCTCGACGGACAAAAAATAATCCGTCGCTGGTTGGAGAAGCGGGTGTAGGAAAAACCGCCATTGTCGAGGGATTGGCGGAAAAGATTGTTGCCAAAGAAGTTCCAGAGCCGCTTTTAAACAAAAGGATTCTGCAATTGGATCTGATGAGCATGTTAGCCGGCGCTTCGCACCGAGGTGAATTTGAAGAAAGGATGAAAGATCTGATCGAGGAAGTAAAAGCCAGCCAAGGGCAAATTATTTTGTTTATAGACGAAATCCATAATATCGTTGGAGCCGGAGCTTCAGGCGAAGGGTCACTGGACGCATCTAATTTTTTAAAACCGGCTTTAGCCCGGGGTGAAATCCAGATCGTTGGAGCAACCACCTTAACAGAATATCGGAAATATATTGAAAAAGATCCGGCCCTTGAACGACGTTTCCAACCGGTATTGGTCCCGGAGCCGACTGAAGAGCAGGGAATCAAAATGCTTAAGGCAATAAAGGATAAATATGAAGCCTTTCACCGGGTTAAGATCCCGGATGATGCGATTGAAGCGGCCGTGGTTTTATCCAAGCGTTACGTTGGCGACAGATTTTTACCGGATAAAGCGGTTGACCTTATTGATGAGGCCGCATCAGCCGTTCGTTTACCTTTGATTTCACTGCCTGAAGAAATTAAATCATTAGAAACAAGGATTGCCCAACTTTCCCAAGAATTAAAAGAATCGGAAAAAAAGACTGATAAAGTTAAGTCACGGATATTGCGGTCAAAAATAGACGAGATCAACTCTGGCTTAAGTGAAAAAAAAGAAGAGTTTAATCTTAAAAAAAGTCAGTCGACTGGAGCGGTAACCGTCGATATTATTAAAGATATCATTGCTCGTTGGACCGGTATTCCGGTTGCCAAGATCACTTCATCGGAAACTGAAAGATTAGCTCACCTTGAAGACATCATCCATAAAAGATTAATTGATCAGGAAGGGGCCGTGACTTCTGTTTCTCAGGCGGTTCGCCGTGGCCGGGCGGGATTAAAGTCAGCCGCGCGTCCGATCGGGAGTTTTATTTTCCTTGGCCCAACCGGGGTAGGGAAAACCGAACTCGCCAAAGCACTCGCCGATATTTTATTTGGCAGCGAAGACTTAATGATCAGATTTGATATGACTGAGTACATGGAAAAACATGAGGTAGCTAAATTACTTGGAGCTCCTCCCGGGTATGTGGGATATGAGGAAGGTGGAAAGTTGACCGAACAGGTAAGAAGGAAACCATACAGCGTCGTTCTTTTTGACGAAGTGGAAAAAGCACACCCGGATATATTTAATATCCTTCTTCAGATTTTAGATGACGGGCGATTGACAGATAATAAAGGCCATACTATTTCTTTTAAAAATACGGTAGTAATTTGTACTTCTAATCTAGGAACAAAATTAATTCAGGATGAATTGTTAAAAGGGGCCAAGGCATCGTCCACTAAAGTAGGAGTCGTGCATGACCGACCCGCGCAGAAATCAAAAATAGAAGATGAAAAAGATAAAAATAAATTTAGAGGGATAAAAGACAAGGTGATGGTTGAATTGACTAAGTTTTTTAAGCCGGAATTGATCAATCGTTTTGATGAAGTAATCGTTTTTGAACCGCTTCGATTCCAGGATATGGTGGAGATAGTCAAGTTGCAAATGAAGGGAATAATTAAACTAATTGAAGAGCAGGATATGGGATTTGCCTATACTGATGAAGTAATTCAAGAAATAGTTAAGGCGGGATTTGATCCATTATATGGAGCAAGACCTTTAAGACGGGCAATTCAAAAGTTAATTGAAAATCCGATTTCTAATCTAATTATAGAAAGTAAAGCAAAACCCGGTGATTTGATTAGAGTAAGGGTAGATAAAGATGAATTAATTTTTGAAATTGAGAAAACAGTTTTTCAACCAAAAATTACTAAAAAATACCATTGCCAGGCGTGCGGGTGGGATTTTGAAAATGAAGTAGTCGCTAATTCGACAACAATTTGTCCGAAATGTTTTAAGCACGGTGATAATATTGTAGGGGTCGATCATGATCGACCTATTACTGATGAATTAAAGGTTCCTAAAATTGATCAAAAAGAAGAAAGTAAACCAACAGAAGTTAAACCTCAAGCGGCCGATAACAAAAATGTTATATGATCGTTTTTTTACTTCAGATAATCATAATATTTATTGTTTCCAGACTAATATTAAAAGAGCTTTTTTTATTATTGAGAAAATTTTTTCTGACAGATTTTCCAGTTTTCCTTTTAGTTTCTTTAATTTTTCTTCCTGGAACAATCATTCATGAGAGTGCTCATTTTATTACAGCTTTATTTCTTATTTTGCCGGTCAAGAGTATGACAGTTTTTCCAAAATGGGACAATAATGAAATAAAATTAGGAGAGGTGCTGTTCATAAAAAAAGATTTTTTGCGGGCGATTCTTGTTGGAATTGCCCCGGTTTTTTTTGGTGTAGGAATATTATTTTCATTATTTTATTTTCATATATATCCAACAAATAATTTAGGATTAAATATTTTATATTCGTACTTAATATTTTCGATATCGGCCAATATGTTTTCTTCAAAACAAGATCTTAAAGATTTAGCCTTAATTATTCCGGTCATAATGTTACTAGTGATAGTATTTTATGTTTTTGACATTAAAATAAATATAGGTAGCTTAAATGTTATAATGAATAAGATTAATTTATATATTTTTTTTGTTTTAATAGTAAACACTGTTTTGTTTCTTTTTACAAAATTATTAAACTATTTTATCAAAAGATGAAATACCTTGCTCAAGCTTTGAATATATCTAATGAAGGCGGTACACCTACACAAATTCAGGGTCCTCTTGACGAAAGTGTCAGTTCGCTCGGGGGAATTATTACCAAGGCTTTAGGATTTATTATGCCAATGGCGGGAATAGTCCTTCTTTTTGTTTTGATCTCTGGAGGATATGACTATATGATCTCACAAGGCAATGCCGAAAAAATGAAATCGGCCCAGGCAAAGATCACTTCAGGAGTTATTGGCTTTATTCTTTTAATTGCATCCTTTTTAATTACCAGAATAATCGCCCTCATCTTTGGACTTGGAGAGGGAATCTTTTAGGGTATAATATATCCATATGCAAGAACCTCCAATCGTTATATCCGTTGGCGGAAGTTTGATTGTTCCTAATGGCGGGATTAATACGGATTTTCTAATAAAATTAAATAATTTAATCAGAGAAGAAGTGGCTAAAGGAAAAAGGTTTATGTTGATTGCCGGAGGGGGAAAATTAGCTCGACGATATCAGGAGGCCGGATCGGCAGTTGTGGGAAAGCTAACAAAAGAGGATTTAGATTGGTTAGGAATTCACTCGACTCATCTTAATGGACAACTCCTTAG
>Ga0208373_1002952_pt1 | contig 17605 bp, 17 predicted proteins | sample RifOxyC2_FD_184036 | JGI IMG/M metagenome (GOLD analysis project Ga0208373, IMG submission 184036) | Soil microbial communities from Rifle, Colorado - Rifle Oxygen_injection C2 (SPAdes) | ecosystem: Environmental > Terrestrial > Deep subsurface > Rock core/Sediment | place: Rifle, Colorado... | reverse complement strand
TTACCAGTAAATTCTTCGACAAAGGTCTTTTTGTGGACCCGGTCAACCATCTCGCAGGATTTATTGAGGTATTCCAGAATCTCCTTGCGCTTCCATTTGGGGTGGGCTTCGACCTGTTTGAGTATATCAGTCAGGACGTCCTTGCGCAGGTTCATCCTTTTCCCTATCTTCAACTTCTTGAAATCATAGCCCAGATTCCGGGCGGTCTTGAATGCCAAATCCATCTGCTCACGGGTGGCATTGACGCCGTATTTTTCGGTCAGAATATCACGGACCAGTTCCACCGGCAACTTTACCTTGTCGGCAACCTCTTTTAAGGTAATGGACATAAGATTCTCCTCCTTCTTATTCTTGGACACCATAAATCTTTCCTTCCGCTGTAATCGTATATGATATTAATAAATAGTCAAGAAATTAACAACTTCTGCCACTAAGGCACGAAGACACTAAGAAAAAAATTACAGATATTTCCTTCGTGTCTTAGTGTCTTGGTGGCGAATTATTATAATTTTACGAAAAATCTCAGATTTATAGAACCGGAGCGCCATTTTATTCGTTTATATACTCATCAGACAAGAGAGAAAAGAGTATTACTTGACCCCGCACATAAACAATGATAATAAAAGACACTATATTGTTAATACCAAGTGATATATTGCCCGCAACAAACCACTATTTAGTTATGTGCGGGGTTGACATCAGAAGTGTAATTTTATAGCAACGCAGTATGACAAACAAGAAATGCGGCGTCTGGTTCATCGGAGCGTATGGCTCGGTGGCAACCACCGCCATCATCGGCGCTAAAGCGCTGGCTAAAGGACTGATTACACCAACCGGCCTGGTTACGGAATTGCCGGAAATTAAAAGAGTAGAACTAGTCTCATTTAAAAACCTAATCTTCGGAGGCCACGAGACACGCCGCTCGTCATTCAAGCAGTCCGTAGGCCAACTGGAAGATACCGGCATAAATATAAAACCGCAGTTATTAAGCAAGCTGGGTAACGGAATAAAAGGCATAGAACGGGATATCAAAATCGGTGTAACTTCTAATCCGACAAGAGGTAAATCATTACAGAAAACAGTTCAACGTTTGATAAAGGATATAACACATTTCAGAAAGCGGCATTCCCTAAAGAACGTGATAGTGGTCAATCTGGCATCTACTGAGCCACCGGTTAAAGAAGGTTCGCATACCAGAACTCTAACCGGATTTGAGTCGGCGCTGAGCAAAAACAAGAAAGATTTGTTACCCCCGAGCTGCCTTTACGCCTATGCGGCATTCAAATCAGGATGTCCTTATATCAATTTTACGCCATCGGCCGGTTCGTCCATACCGGCTTTACGCGAACTGGCCAGGCAACTCCACCTGCCCCACACCGGCAATGACGGCAAGACCGGCGAGACACTGGTCAAATCGGCCCTGGCGCCGATGTTTAACTACCGGGCGCTCAATGTCTTATCATGGCAGGGATATAATATACTGGGTAACTCGGACGGCAGAGTCCTGAACAACCCCAAGGCGCGTGAGTCCAAGGTGCAGAGTAAAAATACGACTCTGACAAATATCTTAGGTTACAAACCGCACAGTTATGTCGGCATTGACTATGTGCCGTCGCTGGGCGACTGGAAAACGGCTTGGGATTTTATACACTTTGAGGGATTCCTAAATACCAGGATGTCAATGCAATTCACCTGGCAGGGATGCGACTCCATCCTGGCCGCGCCGTTAGTGCTTGACCTTATCAGATTGGTTGAACTATCGCACCGGCGCGGTGAATCCGGCGAATTACCTCATCTGGCGCTGTTTTTTAAACAACCAATCGGAAGTAATATAAGCGATCTACATCATCAGTGGCTGATATTTAGCAAATACATATTAGAGAAAGTGAGCCGAAAATGCAGTTGATTGAACCTCATATCCATATGTATGCACGGACAACCGATGATTACGAGGCAATGAAAAAGGCCGGCTATGTTGCGGCGATTGAACCGGCTTTCTGGTCCGGCACAGACCGTTCCGGGGCCATTAGTTACTACGATTATTTCCGCCACCTGCTCGAGTTTGAACACGACCGCGCGGCTAAATACGGACTGTATCATTATTCTTTGTTAGGCGTTAATGCCAAAGAGGCGCGGAATACAAAAATAGCATTTGAAGTAATTGAACATCTGGAACAATACCTGAATCATCCCAACTGCCTGGGCGTTGGTGAAATCGGATTGGATTTAATCACTCCGGATGAGGAAGAGGTCCTGCGCCGCCAGGTGCGGCTGGCCGAACGACATCAGCTTCCAGTCATCATCCACTTGCCGCATACTAATAAACGGGTGGGCGTAGAGCGCGTCCTGACGATTCTGGAAGAAGAAAAAGCGGACTGGAAACGCTACATTATGGACCATAATACCGAAGAGACCATTGAGATAACCTTGGCCAGGCCAGATATTTTAGCCGGCATGACTCTCTATCCGACCAAATTGAACAACGCCCGCGCCGCGGAACTGATTAAGAAATGCGGAGCGGACCGAATTCTAATTAATAGTTCGGCTGACTGGGGCAAGTCCTACCCGCTAAATGTGGCCCAGGCCGCGGCTGAATTCCCCTCATTCGGATTGGACCCGGAGGCCATCAGGAAAGTAACCTTTGAAAACGCCTATAAATTCTTCTCGCAATCGCCGAAATTTAAGATAGAGATTCAATAGATAGGCAAATGAGGAGGTGTTTATTTCCCACTTTGGCAAAGGGGGATTAAGGGGGATTTTCCTCCGAAGACGGATCCGCCTCTGGCGGAAAATCTCCCCTAACCCCTCTTTTTCAAAGAGGGGAATAGGTTATCGGGTGTGATGTGGAGTATGTCCAAAAACCCGATGATGTCATTCTGAACGAAGTGAAGAATCTCAGTTTTAAGATTGTTTTGGGTGCAGATTCTTCGCCTGCGGGCTCAGAATGACACTTTTAGACATGCTCTGTGTTCCATACAGCTTCATTCGGCTAATAAATTAAGATGAGGTTCAACATATGAAATTTGCCTACAGCACCAATGCTTTTAAGCATTTTACTCTTGAGAAAGCCATTGAGCTAATCAAAGGAATCGGATTTGCCGGCGTAGAAATTATGGCGGACCGGCCCCATCTTTATCCGCCGGATTACGAGCCAAGCCGGCTGTCATCATTAAAATCACTTCTTGACTCCTCCGGCTTACAGGTCTCCAATCTCAATACCTTTACCCTGGAGGCGATTGGAGATATGCATCACCCCTCCTGGATAGAAAAGGACGAGGCACTACGCCGGATTCGTATCCAACATACCAAGGACTGCCTGAAACTGGCAAAGGAACTTGGTTGCCCTAATATTTCCATCCAGCCAGGCGGCCGGGTGGAACATCTGTCACGAGAAGAATCAATGCGGGTATTTCTGGAGGGACTAAACGAGGTGATTCCGGTCGCGCGAAGTTACGGAGTGAAAATACTGGTGGAACCGGAACCGAACCTGCTTATGGAAAACGCCGGGCAATTCCGGGAGTTTATTCAGCAGGTGGACCAATCTATCATCGGCTTAAACTGTGATGTCGGGCATTTTTACTGCGCCGGTGAAGAACCAGCCGCCGTAATAAAAGAGTTTAAGGACTGCATCCACCATGTTCATATTGAAGACATCAAAGACCGGATTCACGACCACAAGATTTGCGGCCAGGGCGATATGGATTTCCAGTCCATATTTAACACGCTGAGAGATATTAAATACGCCGGATTTATCAGTTTAGAACTTTATCCATATCAGGATACGCCGGTTGAAGCCGGCCGGGCCAGTTTGCAGTTTCTCACTAAGTATCTTTAACTAATGAAAAAGGTTCTCGCTTATTTACAACTCATCAGGGCCGCAAACATCGTTACCGCTATTTCCAACATCTGGGCCGGAGCCGTTATCGCCTCGTCAGGCGGCTTCATCTGGGACAAAGTCATTATCGGCTCGATTGCCTCAGCCGCGCTCTATGCCGGCGGGGTAACCCTCAATAACTACTGCGACCGGAAAGCGGACAGCGTCAACTATCCCAAACGCCCTATCCCATCAGGGATGATTCAGGCGAAAACGGCCCTCATCCTGGCGGTTATCTGGCTGGTCATAGGCGCCGGACTGGGGTTTTTTATTTCAAGAAACGCCGGGATTATATCTTGCGCCATCGCCATCAGCGCTGTTCTATACAATATTTCTAAACATTCTACTCTGGCCGGCTTAACCTTTATGGGACTCTGCCGCGGACTTAACTGGGTATTAGGTTTGATTGTCGGCGGAATTACCAATAAAGGACTGCTCTTCATTCCTATCGCCATATCATTATATATCGTATTAATAACCGCTATCTCCCGCCAGGAAGAAAAAAGTCCATCACTAAGAAAATTGGTTAAACTGGGTATCGTAATTATTCCGCTGATAGACGGCGCCATCGTTATGTCTTTCGGCTATTACTGGCCGGGCTTTGTAATTATGGCGCTCATCATCCCAACTATCATTCTCGGTAAAATATTTGAAATAACCTAATCCGATTGTTATAATTGATTAAAGTATGAAAAAGAAAATTGTTATTGTCCTGAATATCGCCGGATTATCCCCGAAACTGCTGGAGCAAACGCGTCTCTTACCAAATATTACTTCACTGATTAAGACAGGCACCTATCGCAAGATGGCTCCAACATTCCCGGCGGTAACCAGTTCTGTTCAGGCCAGTTTGCTGACCGGTAAACCGCCGGCTGACCACGGTATCGTGGGCAATGGCTGGTTTAACCGGGAATTAACGCGTCCTGAATTTTGGGCGCAGGAAAATTCCCTGGTGCGCGGGCCGCGTATCTGGGACATTATGAAAGAACGCAATCCATCATCTAAGACAGCCGTTTTATTCTGGCAGAATTCGAAATATATCAATGCTGATATTGTGATTACCCCTTCGCCCATCCATACTGATAAGGGAATGATTGAATGGTGCTACTCCCAGCCCTCAGGTTATTATGAGAAAATCAGTAAGGATATCGGAATGTTTTCTCTTAAGGACTACTGGGGACCGCTGGCCGGCGCTAAATCCAGCCAATGGATTGCCGAAGCGGCACTGCGCACATTAAAACAGGAATCACCTGATATGCTCCTGGCTTATTTCCCGCATCTTGATTATGTCTCCCAGCGCCAGAGTCCGGATGGACCTGAAGTGGAGAAGGAATTGGGATTGATTGACCAGATTGTCGGCAAGTTTGTGGCCTTCAAGGAAGAATACGGAACAAACGATGTGGTGATATTTATTATTTCAGAATACGGGCTGATACCGGTAAAAGGCGCGGTATTCCCCAACCGGGCTTTGCGCCAGGCCGGCTTACTCAAGGTGCGCCAGATTGCCGACAAAGAATATATAGACTTTGAAGCCAGCGCTGCCTTTGCCGTTGTGGACCATCAAGTGGCCCATATCTACTGCAAGAAAAACGCCATAGAGGAAGCGACAAAAATTCTTCACAATACTGACGGCATAGACCAGGTGATAAATCGTCCGGCACAGGAAGAATTACAGATACATCATCAGCGCAGTGGCGAACTAATTGCCCTGGCTAATCCGGACCGCTGGTTTGCCTATTACTATTGGAATGATAATAATCTCGCGCCCTTCTATGCCCGGACGGTGGATATTCACAATAAGCCCGGCTATGACCCCTGTGAGTTATTCATTGATATGAAAACAATGTCGATACCGCTTACACCGGAACTGGTCCAGGGCTCACACGGCCTGCCGGCCAAGACCGATTCACAATTGGCGGTAATGCTCTGTTCTGATAAGTCATTAAACGACTACGCCCCGGAGCCATTCAGCGCCACCCAATTCCTGGGTATGCTCTATCGGGTAATATGAACGATTAACACCTACTATAGAATCTATGTCCGAGCATCTTGAAGGCAAGCAGTGTATTCTTTCCGCCCTGAGGGCGCGCCAGCGGCGATTCGAACTGGTGCTGGTTTCCTGGAGCGCCCATCGGTCCAAGACCGAGGTGGTCATCCAATTAGCCAACCAATTAGGCGTGCCGGTCAAGATTGTCTCGCCTGATGAAATGGACAAGATGAGCAAAGGCAAGACCCATGCCGGATTGCTGGCCATTACCTCAGCCAAACCGCTGACCAACCAGGTTGAACTGCTCCAGATGGTTCGCGACCCGGATAAGCCGCCGTTTTTCCTGCTTCTGGAAGGCATTGAGGACGAGCAAAACCTGGGTTTTATTATCCGCACAGCCGGCGCCATGGGCGTGGATGCGGTATTGATTAAGAAACATATCTGGAATTTTGACCAGTTAGCCGTGTCCCGCGCATCAGCCGGAGTCTATGAATGGATGCCTCTGGTAAAAATAGAGCGGGAATCCGAACTGCTACCCGACCTGAAAAAATCCGGCCTAAAGGTCTTAGGAGCCCTGCCCAAGGTAAAGCGCACGATGTATGATATGGATTTCAAACTACCGATAATTGTGGCATTAGGCGGTGAAAAACGCGGACTGTCCGGCGCGCTCAGACAGTCATGCGACAGGTTCTTCACCATCCCAATGAATATCTCACCTCATAACGCCGCGTATGGAGTGCCCTCACTTTCCCTGAGCCACTCCGGAGCCATTGTCATGGCAGAGGTAATGAGACAGCGACGAGGCTAATTATTCTTGTACACTCTGATTTTATACATTATTACTTTACCCTGCGCTAATAGATTGCTATACATATCATCGTATGGACAAATATCTCTCCCAGAAAAAAGCGCTGATTAACCAGGCATTAAATAAATATCTGCCTCCGGCTACTACATTCCCCAAAACAATCCATCAGGCAATGCGCTATAGCTTATTAAACGGCGGTAAACGCTTAAGGGCTATTCTAGCGCTGATGACCGGCGAGCTTTTTGGAACCCCTAATAATAAGATTATGCCCTTTGCCTGCGCTTTAGAAATGGCTCATGCATATTCATTAATCCACGATGATTTACCGGCCATGGATGACGATGATTTCCGCCGGGGCAAACCCACCTGCCATAAGGCCTTTGGCGAGGCCATAGCCATACTGGCCGGCGATGCCCTACTGACCTATTCCTTCCAGGTAATCGCTGATAAGATACAAAACAAGAAAGCTATACCCGTACTAATAAGCGAACTGGCTCAAGCCGCCGGGTCCGCCGGGATGGTGGGCGGCCAGGTGCTGGACATCCAGAACGAAAATAAACGACACGTCAATAGAAACAATCTCTACAAAATACTACGCCAGATGCATCTGCGTAAAACCGCGGCAATGATTACGGTCTCGGCACGCGGGGCCGGCATCATCTCTAACACAACCAATAAAGAACTGACCTCCGTCACCTCTTATGCCCGGAATCTGGGACTGGCTTTCCAGGTAATTGATGATATCCTCGATGTGAGCGGCTCAAAAAAGCAATTGGGTAAAACACCGGGCAAGGATGCCAAACTCCATAAGCTGACCTACCCGGCACTAAAAGGATTAAAGGCGTCATATAAAGAAGCCGATTATCTAATCAAGCAGGCTAAGAATTCATTAAACTGCTTTGGGAAAAGAGCGGATAAACTCAGAGAACTGGCGGACTACCTGCTAACCAGAAAAACATAATGCCAGAAAATATTCTTTCACAAATTGATAACCCGGCCGACCTGAAAAAACTGCCCATAGATAAACTTCACCAATTAGCCCAGGAGATTCGAACCAAGATAATTGATGTCACCTTCAAAAATGGCGGACATCTGGGCTCAAATCTGGGCGTAATTGAGTTAACTATTGCCCTGCACTATATCTTTAGCTTAGAAAACGACCGGCTTATCTGGGATGTCAGCCATCAATGCTATACCCATAAAATACTCACAGGCCGAAAAAATAGTTTCGATACGATTCGCCTCTATCAAGGATTAAGCGGCTTCACCAACCCTGAAGAAAGCCCTTATGATACCCTGGTCGTAGGCCACGCCGGCACGGCCATATCCACGGCATTAGGAATAGCTACCGGTGACAGCATTGCAGGTACCAATCGTAAAGTCATTGCGGTCTGCGGTGACGGCGCCCTGACAGCCGGGATGAGTTTGGAGGCACTAAATTATGCCGGGATACTTAAGAAAAACCTGATTGTCATACTTAACGATAACAAGATGTCCATCTCGCATACAGTCGGCGCCATGGCAAATTATCTGAATAAACTCCGGACATCCTACCTTTATCGCGACCTCAAGAAAGACGTCGCCAGCCTGATTGAAAAAATACCTAAGGCCAGCCAGCAAATGGAAAAAGCATTTCACCACATCCGGGCGGCTGCCCTGGCGCCATTGGGCGGCGCCATTTTTGAGGAATTGGGCTGGTCTTATTTCGGCCCGATTGAAGGACATAATATCCCGGTCCTGATTAATAATCTTAAAACTATCTCTCAACTCAATGGACCCATTTTACTTCATATTATCACGGAAAAAGGGTACGGCTCGCAATACGCCATAGACGACCCATATAAAATGCACGGCATCGGACCGCTGACCATCGCGGACGGTAAAATTTCATCTGAAAAATCCACCCGTTTAAATTATACCGATGTTTTTGCGGAAAGCATTGTCGAGCTGGCCAATAAGAATGAAAAAATTGTCGGCATTACCGCGGCCATGCCGGACGGAACCGGATTAGTTAAACTTCAGGAAAAATTTCCTAATCGCTACTTTGATGTGGGCATTTGCGAACAACAAGCCGTCGGGCTCGCCTGCGGGCTGGCCAAATCAGGAATTAAACCGGTAGTGGCGATTTACTCTACCTTCCTGCAGCGAGCATTTGACCAGCTCTTTCACGAAATTGCCCTGCAAAAGAACCCGGTGGTATTTACTATCGACCGGGCCGGCTTAGTCGGCGCGGACGGACCGACTCATCACGGGTTATATGATATTGCTTACTGCAGATTGTTCCCGGATTTCGTCCTGATGGCGCCGCGGGACGGCGCGGATTTAAAAGAAATGCTGGCCTTTGCCGCCAATCATGACAAGCCAATATTTATCCGCTATCCAAGAACTGCTGTACCTGACCAGATAATTACGGCCCCGGAACAAATTAGAGCCGGAAAAGCTGAGATACTCCGAAGAGGCAAGGACGGGGTTCTGTTAGCTTACGGCTCTCTGGTTTACCCGGCGTACTATGCGGCTGAGGAATTAGCAAAGGACAATATTGAATTAACCGTAGTCAATGCCAGATTCGCCAAACCATTAGATGAAGAATTATTGGAACAAATGCTCAAAGAAGCGCCTTTTATTATGACATTGGAAGAACACAGTATTGTGGGCGGATTCGGTTCGGCCGTTCTGGAATTTGCCAGCCGTTCTGAAGAAACACGAAAGAACATTCATAAAATCATCACAGCCGGAGTTCCGGACAGATTCATTGAGCACGGTCCACGCAATAAATTACTGGAACTACTCGGACTTGATAAAGATGGCATTATAAAAGCAGTCAGAAAAATGCTCAGCGCGGTAAATACGCATTAGAAACCCCGATGTCGCTACGCTCATCGGGATAACTGGCGGTAACACTCTTTCATCGCTAACAGCCAGTAAAACGGAGGCGGTAGGATTCGAACCCACGGTCCGATTACTCGGACAACGGTTTTCAAGACCGCCGCTTTCAACCACTCAGCCACGCCTCCTGTTTATCCTGTCAGGTTAATTATTAATACCGCTTTTGTCAAGATTACAAGTTCATGGTTAGAAACTTACCATCCCGGTATTCCACATAAGAGCCTTTATTTTGCCAATCCCCTAACGTCATAAGAACCTTCCCAGGCATAATTTCACGGCTTTCCTGCCTATGGACATGGCCGCAGATAATCACGTCATAACCCTTCTTAAAATACCGATGCAAAACAGAATCGATAACGTTTCGGCTCACTAATGATTTCTGAGGCACCACCTCATCGCTGTAGCCGCGAACCTTCTGTCCTAAACGCATCCCAATCTTTGCCGGAAGCGCTTGGTATGCGGACCTAATTATCTTGGCCCGAATAATCCGTCGATAGGCCTGGTAACTTTTATCTTCAACGCAAAAGATATCTCCGTGCGTCAAAAGAACCTTATGCTCACCAAGAGTAATGCTTTTAATTTCAGGCAATACCTTCATACCGGTACAGGCGGTAATTTCAGGGCCGACCGTAAAATCACGGTTGCCCGGAATAAAATTTATACTTACGCCAGATGCGGTTAACTTCTTAATCTCCCTAAAAACATCCTTATAATCATCCAGCACAAGATGTTTAGGGCCAATCCAAAGGTCAAAGAAATCACCCAAAATATAGAAAGTACTGCCTGCCGGCTTACCTTTAAGAAAATCAATAACCCGATGCGTTTTGCCTGGTTGGGAAATATTTAGGTGGGTATCGGCAAAGAAAATTATTGGCGATGACATCTTGGACAAATTATTCTCCCTCACGGGATTCGTGGCTACTCTCCCATCGGTATCCAGATAACGCGGGAAATGATGCGTTCCTGCCGTTCCGCGGCATTGGCAATCACTCTTAAGGTTACTCTTAAACCCAAAGGGAGCTTCTCATTCACAGGCGTCTTATCACCTATGGGATAATTATAACTGGTTTCACTAAGTTGCTTAAAAGAACGGCTGTTCCGGTCATAGACCTCAATATTAAATGATAACACATAGTGGCACAGGGCCACCGAATCAAGTTCTTGCCCGTCAGCATCTCTGGCTTCTCTTCTTAAGATATAAAGTTGCCTCTTGGTCTTGGTAGTCGTAGAGCGTCCAGCTTTCCCCTGCTCATCAAGGATACTCGGGTCAGTATCCTCCACCAGATAATATGATATCTGGGCTGAAATAGTCTCTTGCTTGACCAGAGCAATCGCGCAGAATGAAATACTATCCCTTGCCCCGACCACATTCTCATTCTCTTTATCTTCATTCAAAGTAAATTTCTGCCGCTCTGATTCTATTGGCAAGCAAGCGTTAATATCCATAACCACTATATCCAGGGCGGCTCGGGCCGAACTATAAATATTTAAGCGGTCGCTGCCTATAGTTACAACTGAGCTGGTCTGCGAGAAAATGGCGGCCACTAATGTCATTATAAAAGCCATTAAGCCCACCGTTATCATCAATTCTATCAGTGTAAACCCCCACACCAAAGATTTTGGTGTAAGGGTGAACCCACTCCGGCCTCTAATGCTCAGTATACTCATAAATTATTTTCCCCTCGCGGGATTCAGTTGCTACTTTCCGCCAATCATAACAATGAAAACATGAACTGGTTGCGGCAGCTCGTCTTTATATTTTTTATCATCTCCAGGCGGCAATCGGTAAACCGCAATCGCAAACTGGAATAACGGGCTAGGCATCTCGCCAGCCGCCCGCTCATCATCTATCCGTTTAATAGTAATGGTAAACCCGTACTGGCTGTAAGAATCACTCGGGTCCGGCCCTTTAGTGACATCATCGATTATCTTTTTCATGAACTCGGTATTCCCCAACCGAAATACATCAGCCGGTTTAGGGCTCGGGGTACTTACCCCGGTCGGATTATTAGCCGGGTGGGCAAAAAACCGTGGATTTTCACTACCCGGAGGCGGGTCTACCGGCAAGGGCAGGGCAAATTCGTAATAACCGTCCGGCAACCCGTCGTGGACAATTACCGCCTTTGACGGCTTGTTATCCGTGACATTCTCCACGCTGGCCGAACGCATGGCAATATTTAACGCATCGCTCACGGATTCGGCAATCTTGGCCGCCACCGTGTCCTCTATCGAAGAACTTGCGCTCTTGATTGAAGGAGGAAATATTGCCAGGATGCTTACCACTCCTATGGTCAATACAATTATGGCTATCAGAATCTCTATCAGGGTCAACCCAGATTTATCCCTCATCATCAATCCCATCTCTAATCCTCCTTATAAACCGTTCTGATAATTCTACCGGTGGTAATAGTGTAGTCAAGGTACATTTTCCCCGGCTTGCCCTTTTGTTCCAGAATTATATCAGCTTCTTCACCCGAGTCCTGGCCCAGCGACAGGTCAGATATACCGGCCGGCAGAATCAAAGAGCCATTACTCTTAAATCCAACATAGACCTCGTCTTCCTTGAATAACGGCGCCTTATCCGAAAATAATATTCCTTTAGATAAAATCACGGTTTCACCCACCTGTTTATCAGCAGACTTATCAAACTTATTATCCTCATTCGCATCTTCGTATATTGCCATGGATGAATTCTCTTTATTAAAAGCTATAAAAAACATCACCCCCTGGGTAGTGGCATATTGCGCCGTCCTCATAAATACCGCCTTGACAATCTGGGCGGAATTTCTTAAGGGGTTGCCGCTCATGCTATTGATAAACGGTATCGCAATCGCCAGAGCTATCATCATAATGGTAATCACCACCATTAATTCTATCAGCGTAAACCCACTCACCAAAGGATTTGGTGTGGGGGTAAACCCAGCCCTGTTTTTCACCAGCATCATATATCACTTACTCAGGTATTTCTCCTGCTTCCAGTTACTGATATCGTCATCACCTGCAGAATCGTCATCGTCAAACACGCCGTTAGAGCCGGCTGATTCAATATCCACGAATGATTCATTATTTGCGCCATTACTTGACGAATGGTCTTCGCCCGGATTCTTGTAGGTCATTGCCTTACCCCAAGCATCGATGATATATTGGTCCTTAAGCTCGGACTTACTAAACCCGCCGCTAAGGGCCGGGCCAAACCTCTTCTTCATCATCTTTCCCGTAGCCGGGTCATACCCCTGTTCTATCTCAAAGGACTTACCCAGGAAATTATACAGGTTCTGAGACCCTTCATAGTCACCTTCAGAAGGCGGATAGGCGTCAAAAGCCAGATTATACTCATTCAGACCGACATTAATCTTCCTTATCAGCATCGTGGTCGCATCGACCCGGGCCTTATTCCTTAAGAAACCCGTGCCAACTATCACGATAGTCATCAAAATAGTAATAATACCTATCGCTATCAGGAGTTCAATCAGCGTAAAACCGTTTCTTTTCATAATTTATCAATCCCAGTTATTTATGCCATCATCCGTCTTCTTGCCGTCGGACGTCCAAATATCGAATGTATCAGGATTCTTCATTATTGTATCATCCTTGGTCTGTTCCGAAGCGTTCTCGCGGTAATAAAACGGCTTATTAAAAACGCTGTAATACTCACCGTCAACAATCTGTTTAGCCTTAAAGGGATAGTAGGCCTTCCTGCGGGGCTGACCTTCATCAGATTTGGAATTACCTTTAAGCGCATCAACCAGCGCCCGACTGGAGTTTCCATCAACCTCTGTCGGATATGCTCCGTAATCCGACTCATACAATGCCAGGGACGTTTCCATACTGGAAATCTCCGATTTAGTCGCGGCCTTCTTCGTCAGATACTGACCTCTGGTCAATCCGGGTATTATCATCGCCGCCAGCACCATAATGATGCTTATCACAACTATAAGCTCTACTAAAGTAAACCCGCCTCTTTTATCTGTCATATTATGACCCTCCTGCTATTAATATACCACCGATACAAATAAAAACAACCGTTATTTTATAAATCTACTCCGGATTCTCTATGCCATATTCCTTTAACTTAGCCCAGAGTGTTTTACGGCTGATATTAAGCAGGCGGCTCATCTCATTCTTATCGCCTTTGGTGTAGTGAAATATCTTGCGCAGATAATCAGCCTCGCATTGGGCCGTGTAGCTATCCAGGGAAATTATATCGCCATCACGCATTTCACCAGCCGGTGACTTTAAGAAATCGTCCTTCTTAAGAATGCTCGACTCGCCGGCCATGGTGATGGCCCGCTCGACCGCGTTTTCCAGTTCCCGGACATTACCGGGCCAGGAATAATTAGCCATGCCCACCAGGGTGTCGGTGGTCACCTCATACTTCCGGCCCTTGCCGTATTTCTGGATAAAGTGGTTCATTAATAACGGTATATCGCCGCCCCGCTCCCGCAATGGCGGCAATTTGATATTGACCACATTCAGCCGATAGAACAGGTCCTCCCTAAAGGCATTATGCTTGACTTGAACCAGCAGATTCTTTTTGGTGGCGGCCACCACCCGGATATCCACGTTAATGGTCTGGGTCCCACCCACCCGCTCAAAGGCGTGCTCCTGCAACACCCTCAGGAACTTCATCTGGGTAGTCGGCGTCATATCATCTATATCATCGATAAAGACCGTGCCTTTGTCAGCCAGTTCAAACCGGCCGACTTTCTGATTGAGCGCCCCGGTAAAAGCCCCCTTATCATATCCGAAAAGTTCCGACTCAATCAAGGTCTCAGGCATAACCGAACAGCTCATTTTCACGATGGGATAATTATGCCGGTTGCTCTTTTCATGGATGCTCTCAGCCACCATTTCTTTTCCGGTCCCGCTTTCGCCTTCTATCAGAACATTGCAATCAGTCGAAATTACCTTTTCTATCAACTGATAAACCTCGACCATTTTCGGGCTTTTGCCAATCATCCGCCCGTATTGCGGGTTGCTTTCTAACGAATCTCTCAGGGAACTATATTCATCGCGCAGGACGATATATTTTTCTATCCGTTCCATAATCAGCAATATCTCTTCATTATAGAACGGCTTCTGGACATAATCATAGGCGCCGCTCTTAAGGGCATTCACCGCGGTATCGACTGTCCCGTAACCGGTAATAATCACTACCGGCAGTTCGGGCTTGAGTTTCTTGGCCTGACGCAACGTCTCCATCCCGTCTTGGCCGGGCATCTTCAAGTCCAACAGCAGACAGTCAAAATTCTCAGCTTCAAGCGCCTTGATGGCGCTCAATCCGTCATAGACCACCTTAATTTGATGCCCCTTGGATTTAATACTATCGCTTAAGGTAACCGTAATGGTCTTTTCGTCGTCGGCTAATAGAACTTTCATATATTAATACTTGCCACTAAGACACAAAGACACTAAGAAGAAATATTATTTGTGCCTTAGTGCCTTCGTGGCTATAAACATTTACTTAATTGCTTCCAACTCTTTTATTCTTTCCGGCTTCAGTTTGCCATCCTCGGTCCAGTCGCGCAGTTTATAGAACCGGTCGATAGCATGGGCAAACTGGACCCGGTCCACATGATGCCCCTTGGATACACCAAGCGGCATCGGGTCGTCAAAATAACGCTTGGGCAGGGTGTCGTCAGCCCGGGTCAGCCCCTGTTTCAAATTGAACCAACGTTCCATATCAATAATCCGGCAACCCACCTCTCTCAGCTCCTCTTCTTCGGCTTCCCATCCGGTGGCCGCGTATATCAAATCCTTGAAATGCGAATATTTCAGGAAATGCGGGCTGTTAAATCCGTGGCAGATGAATTTGCAGATACCCAGCGCGTCAATCACGGAAAATATATTCTCCGAGAAATAAATGGTCTTTTCCTTCTCGTCTAAGGTCGTCGGGTCTTGATTGGCGGTGCCGTATATTTTCTGGCGCACCTCAGGCGGTAATTTCAAGAATATCTCGAGGGTCGGCCGGCTGCGCAGATGGTCCGCGCCGCGTGAAGAAGTGGCAATGCCCAGGGCAAATGCCTTGACATACCTGACATCATGCGGGTCGCTCTGGGGCAGGCCCTTAACCGCGGTCAGGTAATCAGCCGATTCCTTGCCGAATATCTTAATAGCCCTTGAACTCTCGGCCAGCACATTGCCGAACCCTTCCCGCCGGGAAATCATCTGAAGCAGTTTCTTGCTCAATTCCAAATCACCGAAACGTAATTCCAAACCGCCGGTCGTCTCCTTGTTTATTATACCCTTTTCATATAACTCATAAGCCCAGGACAGGATCCCGCCGGCTGATGAAATATCCAGACCTAACTCATTGCAGAGATTATTCAGCTCTATAACCTGTTCAGGGGTTTCCATGCACAGATTTGCGCCGAGCACACCGACGGCCGTATATTCCGGGCCTTCGCCACCCATGGTATTCCGATGCCGGCAATGAACCATGCATGATGAGCAAGCCACCATCTTTTCCACATGCTTTTCTATCTGATCTGCGTTAAGTGTATCCACCCAGGCATTGAGTTGGCTGTTCTTGGTCCGGATGGCGCCGATGGCGTTGCTAACCTCGTACAACAAAGGCGTGCCGACCGTGCCCAAAATCGACGTAATCTTGGAAGCCATCAGATAATCCTTTATCTCCTCAACCAGTTTCTGCATCCGTTCCGGGTATTTTATTTTGACGCCCTGATTGCCCTGGGCCACCACGGCCTTAAGATTCTTGGAACCCATAACCGCGCCCATGCCGCATCTGCCGGCGGCATTTTTGATACCGGTCCGAACGCAGGCAAATCTGACCATTTTCTCGCCGGCCACGCCGCAGAGCATCATCTCGCACTGGCCCAATTCCTTTCGGAATAACTGCTGGGCCTCAGTCGTATCCTTGCCCCAGTAACCGGCCGCATCCCGGATTTCAATCCGCCCGTCACGAACCAGCAGATAGGACGGCTTTTTGGCCTTGCCTAAAACAATCAGGCGGTCAAAACCGGCATAACGCAGTTCCGGCCCGAAGAACCCGCCGCAATTGGCGTCGCCCAAGAACCCGGTCTCAGGCGACAACCCGCCCACGCTGAACCGGCTGGATGAAGGCGCCAAGGTGCCGGTCAATAGGCCCGTTCCGACCAACAACACATTATCCGGCGACAACGGGTCAACATCTTTTTTAAGGTATTTATGGAGATAATAAACATTCAGGCCCCGGCCGCCTAAAAAACGCTTGATTAGAGTCTCAGGTATCTCTTCCACCTTGACCTTCCGGGTAGTCAGGTCGACAATGCCTAATTTATACTTATTCATATACTTTAATTCAGCCACAAAGACACCCCGCCAGAAGCTAGGCTCGCCAAAGGCGGCAAGGCACTAAGAATTCTTCGTGCCAAAGTTTACACTGAGCGCAGCGAATGTGTGCCTTAGTGGCAATATTCCCCTATCGCAAAATTATGAAATTACTTGACTTATAAAATCTTGCATATAGTATATATCCCTCAAACAAATATAAATCAAGTATTTATAGAAAGAAAAAAAACCAGATGAAAAAACACCAAAGCGTCAAATCCAATTCCAGTAAATCAGCACAACCAGCCCAACCCGTAGCCAAGAAAGAAAAACTTTCGCCGGTGATAAAGACGGCGGTTATCGGCGCCGGGCCGATCGGCTCTATCCTGGGCGCCTACCTGGCCCGGACCAAACACCATGTCACGCTGGTCGACGTGCTCAAGGACCGGCTGGAGACCATTAAGAAAATCGGCGTTACCGTAGCCGGCGTCGTCAATTTCCAGACCAATATCACGGAAGTAACCCACAAAATCAGCGACCTTAAGAAACTGGCCCCCGACTACATCTTCATCTGCGTCAAGGCGTCCGCTTTGCCGGCCATCCTCCGGGCCGTAAAATCAGCCATGACAAAAAACACCACGGTTATCGCTTTCCAGAACGGGCTGGACGTGGAACAGGAAGTCAGCGATGTCCTGGGCAAAAATAAGGTCCTCCGGGCCGTGATTAACTACGCCGGCAACATCATCAGCGAAGGCCAAATCCTGATGTCATTCTTCCATGC
>Ga0208373_1002950_pt1 | contig 17618 bp, 12 predicted proteins | sample RifOxyC2_FD_184036 | JGI IMG/M metagenome (GOLD analysis project Ga0208373, IMG submission 184036) | Soil microbial communities from Rifle, Colorado - Rifle Oxygen_injection C2 (SPAdes) | ecosystem: Environmental > Terrestrial > Deep subsurface > Rock core/Sediment | place: Rifle, Colorado... | reverse complement strand
TCGGTTGCTTAGAGTCATGAATTGGCTCGGTCTTTGACAATGGAAAATGACATTTCAATAGGAGGAAGGTCATGAAGAAGAGTCTTGATTTTGGTTTTGGCTTGTCGGAATTGAACAACAACGCAAACAACGGAGGTGTTGCCATGTTCAAGAAGCTGGTTATGGTGCTGATGTTCGCGATGGTTTCGATGTTCGGCTGTTTCAACGAGCAGGGCGATGAGCCTTGCAACAACAACTGCGAAGCGGATGAAGTCTGCGTCGCGGACGAGTGTGAAACCGCGTGCACCACGAACAACGATTGTTTCGCAACTCACGGTGGTGGCTGGATTTGCAAGGTGGTTGCCGGAGTCGGCGGCTACTGCGCGGTGCAGTCATCGGATGATGACGCGGGCGTGCCGGACAACGGCGTTCCCGCTTGTCAGGCCAAGCCGGAGGTTTGCGACGGCCAGGACAACGACTGCGACGACAAGGTCGACGAAGGCGTGAAGAACTCTTGCGGCCAGTGCGGCGCGCTTCCGAAGGAAGTTTGCGACGGCAAGGACAACGACTGCGACGGCAAGACGGATGAGAACGTGACGAACGCTTGCGGCGATTGCGGTCCGGTGCCCGTGGAACTTTGCAACGGCGTTGATGATGATTGCGACGGCAAGGTGCCGCTCGTGGAAAACGATGAGGACGGTGACGGCTTCCGCGTGTGTGAAGGCGATTGCAACGATCAGAACATCTTTGCATATCCCGGAGCGCTGGAACTGTGCAACGGACTTGACGATGACTGTGATGGTTTCGCGAATGCTGATGAAGCGGACGCTGACATTGACGGTTATCGTGTTTGCGACCTTGACTGCGATGACGCGGACGATGCGCGGTTCCCCGGATCGGTGGAATTGTGCGACGGCGTGGACGAGGATTGCGATGGCGACACCGACGAGAATTTTTACGTTGGCGTGCCCTGTCTTTCTCTCGGTGCGTGCGGTTGGGGCGTGTTCGAGTGCAAGAACCTTTTCGGTTATCAGTGCTCGACAATGCCTGGCGCATCGGCGGACGCTTCAGTGGAAGAAGTCTGTGGCGACAACATCGACAACGACTGCAATGGCGTGGTGGATGATCCGCCGTGTCAGTGCGAGCCGGGATCGTTTCTTGTTTGTGGCACTTCGACCGAAGGTCAGTGCAAGCAGGGACTGCAGGAATGCGTTGACGGCAAGTGGGGTCCGTGCGTAGGCGCGGTCGAACCTTTGCCGGAGATGTGCAATGGCAAGGACGATGATTGCGACGGCGTGACTCCTGTTGAGGAGTTGGATGTTGACAACGACGGCTTCAGTATGTGCGGAGGAGATTGCGCGGACGATACGTTTATGCGGTCTCCTGCGGTGAAGGAAGTTTGCAATGGCGTTGACGATGATTGCGACGGGCCGGCGGACGAAGATTTCGCCGTTGGCGTAAAGTGTACCGGACTTGGTTTTTGCGGCATGTTCCCCGGTGTGTATGAATGCGACGGCCCGAACGGGTCAACGTGTTCGACTATGCCCGGCATGTCCGCTGACAAGTCTTCGCCCGAAGTTTGCAGTGACAACATTGACAACGACTGCAACGGCGCGGTGGATGAAGTCTGCGGTTGCGATTTCAACCAGGACAAATCGAAGAACGAGATGATTTCCTGCGGCTTAAACAACCTCGGTCAGTGTAAGTACGGCGTCATGGTTTGCCAGTTAAATGGAAACTACGGCGAGTGCATTGGCGCGAAGTTGCCCGAAGCGGAGCTTTGCAACGGCCTTGATGATGATTGCGATGATGTGGTTCTGTTCCTGGAGTCTGATATGGACGGGGACGGATTCCGCATATGTGAAGGTGATTGTAATGATGCGGTTGACACGGTGAACCCCGGTTGGGTGGAAGTGTGTAACGGCGTGGACGACGATTGCGATGAATCGATTGATGAAGATTATTTCGTCAACGCTCCGTGCAACGGTGAAGGCGCTTGTGGCCTTGGTACGATTGAGTGCGCGAGTTTGTCGAATGTGATTTGTTCCACCGAGCCGAACGGTTCTGCGGACGAATCAGTGCTCGAGCTTTGTAGCGACAGTCTTGACAACGACTGCGATGGCAGTGTTGATGAGGATTGCACTTGCAAGTTCGTGCCGGGCGTGGAAAGTTTTGTGAAGTGCGGTGTGAGCAATGTCGGAGTTTGTTTGTTCGGCAAGCAGATTTGTCAGCCGGACGGCAATCTCGGTGATTGCGAAGGCGCAAAGTTGCCGGAAGCGGAAAAGTGTGACGGCAAAGACAATGATTGCGACGACGTTTTGCCCGCGAACGAAGCCGACGCTGATGGCGACGGTTTCCGTGTTTGCGAAAGCGATTGCAATGATCTGGATCCGGCGGTCAATCCGGCGGCCAAGGAGATTTGCAACGGCGTTGACGATGATTGCGACGGACCGGTGGATGAAGATTTCTTTGTCGGCGGACCGTGCAATGGCGAAGGCGCTTGCGGTTGGGGCAAGATTGAATGTGCCGGTCTTTCAAAGACGGTGTGTTCGACCGAGCCGGGCGGAAGCGCGAGTGAAGCGGCGCCGGATGTTTGCGGCGATTTGCTCGACAACGACTGTGACGGCAAGGTTGACGAAGACTGTTCGTGCAAGCCGGGACAGAAGGAACCGTGCGGCACGAATGACAATTTCCCGTGCAAGTTCGGCGTGCGCGTATGCAATGCCGATGGCACATGGGGCGCGTGCGTGGGTAACAAAGAGCCGGAGCCGGAAACGTGCGACGGACTCGACACGGACTGTGATGAACAGCTCGGTGTCGGTGAAGTCGATGCGGACGGCGACGGTCAGATGATTTGCCAGGGCGACTGCGATGACGGAATTTTTGACCGGAACTCCGGCGTGCCGGAAGTTTGCGACGGCGTTGACAATGATTGTGACGGCGTGGCGGACGACGGCTTTGGCGTGGGAGTCAAGTGCGAAGGCAAGGGCGCTTGCGGCAAGGGAGTTTTGGAATGCAACGCGGCGCTTGATTCGCAGTGTTCCACCATGCCCGGCGGATCGAAAAATGGAGCCACGCCTGAAAAGGGCGGCGACTTCATTGACAATGATTGCGACGGATCGGTGGACGAATGGTTTGCCTGCGTGTTCAACGCGGACAAGCTGAAGAATCAGTATTTATTCTGCGGCACTTCCGGCGTTTTGCCGTGTAAGTATGGCAATCAGACGTGTCAGCCGAATTTTCAGTGGGGTCCGTGCGTGGGCGCGATCGATCCGGTGCTGGAGCAGTGCAATGGTATTGACGATGACTGCGACGGACTGATTACCTTTGTTGCCGGTCTAGCGGAAGCGGACAAAGACAAGGACGGTCAGATGGAATGCGATGGCGATTGCAACGATTCCGATGCCACCGTGAATACGATGGCCAAGGAAAAGTGCAATGGCATTGACGATGATTGCGACGGCGACATTGACGAAGACTTCCTTGTTGGCGCGTCTTGCGAAGGCAAGGGCGCGTGTGGCGAAGGAGTGCGTGAGTGTGCCGGAGATTTTCTATGGGTGTGTTCGACAATGCCTGGCGGCAGCAAGAATGCGGCCACGGCGGAAGCGTGCACCGATTTTGTTGACAACGATTGCGACGGACTGGTCAACGAGGTGTGCGATTGCTTGGCCGGAATGAAACAGCCGTGCGGCAGTTCGAGCGTCCAGCCGTGCCAGAAGGGTGAGCAGGTTTGCGGTGTGGACGGTAAGTGGGGTGCGTGCGTGGGTAACAAAGAGCCGGAGCTGGAAAAGTGCGACGGCATTGACAACGATTGCGACGGTAAGCTCGGCGTTGATGAAGTGGACGTGGACGGCGACGGCGAGATGAAGTGTGCCGGCGATTGCAATGATGCCAGTCCGTTCATCAACACGAACGCCACGGAGCTTTGCAACGGCGGTGTTGACGACGACTGCGACGGCGCCAAGGATGAAGGTTATAACCTCGGCGTACCGTGTAATGCGTTTGGCGCGTGCGGTGCCGGAGTGTTCGAGTGCGCCGGAACGTTGGGTTACCAGTGTTCCACTGCACCGGGCGGATCGAAAGATGCGTCCAAGCCGGAAGTTTGCAGCGACTTTGTGGACAATGATTGCGATAACTCGGTGGATGAAGGTTGCGTTTGTTTACCGGGGACGTTAAAAGAATGTGGCACCTCGGATGTTCTGCCTTGTCAGAAGGGAAAGCAGCTTTGCGATCCTGACGGCAAGAAGTGGGGCGTGTGCGGTGGAGCCATTGAACCGAAACCGGAAGAATGCAACGGACTTGACGACAACTGCGACGGCGCGCTTGGCGCGACCGAAGTGGATGTGGACAAGGACGGTGAAATGATTTGCGACGGCGATTGCAACGATGCTAACGCAAAGATCAACACCGGCGCCAAGGAAGTTTGCGACGGCGCTGACAACAACTGTGACAGTGCCAAAGATGAGGGTTTCTTCGTTGGCGCGCCATGCTTCGGTATGGGTGCGTGCGGCGATGGCAAGATCGAGTGCAACGCATTTGGCATTGCGCAGTGTTCCACTCTGCCGAATGGCAGTGAGAACAAGGCCAAGCCGGAGGCGTGCAACGATTTGATTGACAACGATTGCGACGGAGTCACGGACGAGGACTGCAAGTGCGTGTTCAATGCGGACGACAAGTTGAATCCGCAGCTGACTTGCGGCACCACGGACGTGGGCGAGTGCGGTTACGGTGTTCAGAAGTGTTTGGTCACCGGACAGTGGGGGCTATGCGTTGGCAACGTCGAACCCGTGGCGGAAAAGTGCAACGGGCTTGATGATGACTGCAACGGTCTTGTTCCTGCGAACGAAGCGGATGCGGACAAGGATGGATACCGCGTTTGCGAAAACGATTGTTCAGACATTAATAGCAATATCAATCCCGGAGAAGTTGAAACTTGCAATGGGATTGACGACAACTGCGACAAGGTGAAAGACGAAGGTTGTGCCTTTGTTTCTTGCAATGTGTGTTGCGGATTCGGACTTGGTCACCCGGTGGTTTTCTGGGGCGGTGATCCGGTCAGTACGTGGAACGGCGACGGATATTGTGACGTTTGGACCGGGACGGTTCAGCAGATTTGTTTGCGCGGAACTTATCCGGTGCAAGGTTACGTCAACGCCGGTTGGGTTGACAGCAGTTGTCAGAATGGCAACAGCTGGAGCGGACTGCCTGCGGGCGGGGTGCTCTGGTGCGTTGATCAGGCTGGCAAGGCGGTGAACTTCGCGGTCGTTCCGGGCGTGGTGGATCCGCAGGGCGAAGGGGAGATTATTCTTCTCGACGGCCTGTGCAAGCCGTAATGCGATGGACGACTAAAAAACCAGTAGAGGGACTGTCGCCGAATGAACAAATTTGTTTAAATTTAGCAAAATCGTCTTTTCGGCATTTTTGCTAAATTTAAAAGGAAACAGCGATTTCAGTTGTCATTTGGCGACAGCGCCGTAGATTAACAAAACGACAACATGAGGGTATGCCACGCGTGGCATACCCTTTTAAATTTGTTTAGAAGTTGTAGGGGAGCGATTAATCGCGCCCCTACAACGATGTGCATTCCTTTTTGTGGAAAAGGGTTGTTTCGTGTTATAATAAAATCGGTTTAATATAGTGAAACCGCTTATTTTAATATGAAAAAAACAGAAAAAATAAAAATGCCCATTGATGCCGTGGCGGCCGTGACTTATCGTTGTAATTCACGTTGTATCATGTGCAATATCTGGCAGATAAAAGATTTTCCGGAAATGCCGGCGGACGCGTATTTAAAATTGCCGAGCAGTTTGCGCGATGTTAACATCAGCGGCGGCGAGCCGTTTTTGCGTCATGATTTGGTTCAGATTGTCAAAAATGTCAGAACGGCCTGTCCAAAGGCGAAGATTAATATTTCCACCAACGGGTTTCTGGTTGACACGATTAAACGTGTTCTGCCGGAGATTAAAAAGATCGAACCGAATATTGCGGTTTCCGTATCCGTGGATGGCGTTGGTCCGATGCATGAAAAAGTGCGCCGCGTGCCGAACGCGTGGGCGAAAGTGGTGGAAACCATTTGGTTTTGCCGGGCGATGTTAAAAATCAAACACGTGAAGCTGGCCTTTACTTTGAACAGCGAAAACTTCAGTCACCTAAGTTTGGCGCACGAATGGAGCAAACGGCTGGGCGCGGAATTTACCATGGCCATCGCGCATTCATCCGATATTTATTTCGGCAAGAAAAACGTCATTGACGTTGATCCGGGTTTTTTGGAAATTGAATTTAAAAAGGTGATTAAAAGGCTGTTGTTGTCGCTTAACCCGAAAGACTGGGTGCGAGCGTATTTTATTAATGGCTTGTTGCAAGTGGCGCGTGGCAAGCGTCGGCCGCTGGAATCCTTTGCCGGCACGGACTTCTTTTATTTAGATCCGCGCGGGGATGTTTATCCGTCCGTGGTTGATAATATTGTCATGGGTAATATCAACGAAACGAATTCGTTTCGCGAGCTGTGGTTATCCCGCCAAGCCGAAGAGGCGCGTCGCGCCGTGCGCGGGTTTGAAAATAATTATTGGATGGTTTGCACCGCGCGGAGCGCGATCAAGCGCAATCCTTTGAAGGTCGCGAATTGGATATTTCAGAATAAGTTGCCACTTGATTGGTGGAAATAGTCCAGAGTCTAAAGGTAAAAGTCTAAAGTCAGGTCTATAAGTGAAGCGTATGCAAAACATTACGCGAGTAAATGGGGCAGAATATTGCTGCGCTACTCACGAAGTGTTCGGGACTCGCAATGACCGCGCTAAGCGCGCGCAGGGCGAGGACAGGAGATTGCCACGCCCTTCGGGCTCGCCTGCCTCCTGCATGCGCAGGCATGGCGCAGGCAGGCAACGACGCTCGCACCGCTTGCACAGGGTATACCAAAAGGCCGAGGAGGAGCGAGGCGACGACGAGGCCGACCGTCCGTCAGGACACAAATTCCCCTCCCCGAGCAGGCGAGGGGGAGGGGACAAAGGGGTGGGTCGTTTGCGAAGCGAAACGAGCGCAAATTATGTCTGGTAAATGAATTAAAATATCACCTTTGTTTAATATGGATACGATCAAAAAGTATTTAACTTCTGGTGAGTTTGCGGAGTTCGGAAAGTTTGGTGTTGCAATATTAATCGGCCTTGCGGTATTCAGCTTGCTGGCCGTGAATTTTGTGCCGCCGGAATATATCGCGGCCGTGGACGTGGCCGTGATTATTATTTTGGCCATGGCCGTATATCCGCTCGGCGGGCTGTGCTTGATCGTTTTGCTTTATCCGTTTAATAACTGGCAACTTGTCTGGGGCGGACTGAACGCGCCATACGTTGATTTGGCCGCGCTGTTTTTGTTCATGGCCGTGGCGCTGCGTTCCGCGGTGAATTTTGTTAACGAGCCGGAAAGACAAGGCAAAACATGGCTTTTGAAAAAATGGCCGGCGATTATTTTCGCCGGTTTATTTTTCGCCGCGTCGGCCTTGGCGATGATTCACAACTATCCTGATTGGGCAAATGCGGTGAAGTATTTGCTTCGGCCGTTGGTTTTTTTCTATCTGATGTTTGTGATATTGCCGGTGAATATTATCAAAGATAAAGCGGAATTCCGTCGCGTCTTGCATGCGTTTTTAATCGTGGGATTGATTGTGGCGGGAATGGGATTTTTGTCCGTCTTGTCCGCGAGCGGACCCGGCTGGTTCAAATATCGCGCCATGCCTTTCGCTTTTGGCGATTGGAATCCGCTTGGCGGCAATCATAACGCCATCGCGGAAATTTTGGCCGCGGTGATTCCGTTGACTTTTCTGTTGTCTTTGCTAGCCGATAAAATCAAAGCGCGCGGTTGGTATATTTTAGCGATTTTGTTCATGACGATCATTTTATTTCTGACGCTGTCGCGCTCCGGCTGGCTGGCGCTGATTGTTGAGTTGGTAATCTTGTATTTCATTCGTTATCGCCACAAGTTCAATCTGTACGCGGCGGCCAGTTTTGTCATCGTGTTTTTATTGGTGGTGCTTTTGGCCTACTTCACAGTGTGGCAATACGTTGACTGGACTCGTACGTCGAACGCCAATCGGCTGCTGTTAACCAGTATTTCGTGGAACAATTTTCTTGATCGGCCGTTTATCGGCCATGGTTTGAATTCGTTTCAACGTCTGGTGGGTAGTACGTTTGTTTACGAAGTGGAGTTTGGCGATCCGCTCGAGTCGCACGGATTTATTCAGAAGATTTTAACGGAATCGGGCTTGCTCGGATTGCTTTCGTTTTTAAGTTTACTCGGCTATCTTGCTTATTCATATGTGAAGGGCTACATAAAAGCGCGGCACTTGTCCGCCAAATGGATCATTGCTTGTTTGATTATGATGCTCGGCGGCATGGTGGTGTTTGAATTGTTTTCTACGTCGTACTTTCTGGCGGTGATGTGGCTGCCGATTGGGGTGGGTTTGAGAGGGGTGGAACTTTATAGCGGGGAAGCAAGCACAAGTTAAAAGGGCAAAGTGCAAAGGGCAAAGTTAAGGTCGCTGAGCGCATACCATCTTGTCATCCCGACCGGAGTGCCTGCCCGCAACTGCTGAGCACGCAGTAGCGCTGCAGGCGGGGGGGGGCAGTGATGCCTATGGCCGTTTAAAGTCGAGGGCGCAGAATGCAAATAGGTCAAAGGGCAAGGTTGTAATCGCAAAATATGAATGAACAAATATACAACAAATTTCTCTCCAGCGGTTTCGCGGAGTTAAACGCGGGCGCCGAGAGGCACATGATTGCGCTTTATCGGCACAATTACAAAAAGTTTCTGCCGGAAAACAAGCAGGCGCGGATTTTAGAGATCGGATGCGGTATGGGAAATTTTTTGTTATTTCTTGGGGAAGAAGGATATGAAAATTTTCTCGGCGTGGATATCGCGACGGAGGCGATTCGGTATTGCTTGGACCAGGGGATAAGCAAGGTGAAGTTTATCAAGGATTTGCCGGAGTTTTTAGGCACCGCGCCGCAGTTTGATTTGATTGTACTGAATGACGTGATTGAGCATTTACCAAAGGATGAGATTATAAGTATTTTTAATAAAATTGGCGAGAAGCTGACCGTGGGTGGACAAGTGATTGTGAAGACTGGTAACATGAGTTCAATGGTTGGCCTTCGCATACGCTACAACGATTTTACGCATACATCCGGATTTACCGAATACAGTTTGAAGCAGGCGCTGTTCTTTGCCGGATTCAAGCAAACTATGGTCGCGCCGTTTGTGTTCCCGCGGAACAGTTTGAAGCGCCTTGTCCGTTTTGTGGCGCAGAAAATTGTGCATGCGGTTTGGAAGTTTGTTTTTTTCGTGGAATATACGCAAGTGCCGGAGATTGTGGATGAGCTTGTTTTTGCGGTGGGGAGGCGCGGTTAATCGTGTTAATCATTGCGAACGGAGGAAGCGCAAATTCGTGGAAATTAAAAATTGGTAGTAATTGTGTGAAAACAACCTGTAAACAGATCAAAGAAGAATATGAGGCTCTGCAAAAAAACGCGGCGGAGTTTGCGGTGATGGTTGAAACAATCAGAAAAGGCGGCGGCCTGCCTGCGCAGGCAGGTGATGTGCGGGCGGCGAACTTGAAAAAGAAAAAGTTAGCGTTAGAAAGAATCGCGTTTTTGGACAAACTTAATGAGACTTTTGATCAGTGGGCGGTGGCGGAATTTGGTAAGTTGATTCGGAAACATAATGGGTTGCCTGCGCTCGAGATTGTCGGGCATATGGCGGGTATAAAAGTCCATCCCATAAACGATTTAAGATTGGATTTTCGCGGGTCGGTGTCGCAGATTGGTGCGGTGATGGGATATGCCGGCGTGGATTCGCGAGTCGCCTGGTCCGAGCGCGCGGAGGCGTGGAAAGAAGACAAGATAAATCGCGGGATGGTGCTTCGAACATTGTGCGGATTGGATAGCGATGAGGCTTGGAAATATCGGGATAAAATATTAAATGGAACAGCCGACCCGGAGCTTATGTTCGATTTAATAAGCGGATTGATCGGCGTAGATTCGGATCGGGCTTGGGCGGTGCGCGATAAATTTTTTTCGCAAAATGGTGCTCATTATCAAAAGCCAATCGCTCGCAGTCTGGCCGGGTTGGACACTGACCGGGCGTGGCGGATGCGGAAAAATTTATTTGGGGAAAATTTGATTAAAAGTGTTTACGGTTTGAATTCGCGCCGCGCTTGGGAAGTGCGCGAAAGGTTTTGTAAGCCGAGTGCTGATTTTGACTTACGCGGCGAGGTGGCGGAAAGCTTGGTTGGTCTTGATACGGCGGCGGCGTGGAAAATGCGGCATGATTTATTGGCGCATAAAGTTTGGTGGATTTGTATTATGAACGGTCTTGCCGGAGTGAAGTCGTCGTTGGCGGATGAAATGCGAAAAAAGGGGTTGGACGAGGGGTGCGGATACGGCCAAATGCTAGAGAGTATTAACGGGACTTATTCGACGGCGATGATTTGGCGCACGGCTAGGAAACAGATCGGTAATTCGTAGGGCAGAAAACTTTTTGCCCGCACGTATTGAGTAATTTTGCCCAAGGAAGAGAATCTTGAAATAGGCATTTATGATTTACGATTTAAGATTTTAGATTTAGTGAAACTATAGAAAACTAATTCCCGTCATCCTTTAGGTGGCGGAGTGCTATGCCTGATTGCAAACAACTCAAACACGAGTATGAAGCCCTGCAAAAGCAAGTGGCGGAGTTTGGTTTGGCGGTGGAACGGGTGAAGAGCGATGGAAAAGATTTACCGGAAGCCAAGCGCCGGTTGAAAGAGTTGAGAGTCGCCGTTGATGCGATGATGGAGAGAATAACCGTGGTTCGATTTGCTGACGAATATGTGTCGGAAACAGGGCGGAGGGAAAAAGTGGAAATTGATCTTGAAAAAATCATGGCCCATTGGAAACAATTTTATACCGATCACGGTATTGACTGGCCGTGGTTGCCGGGAAAGATCAAAGTTGATGGAAAAGTAAAAAGGGCCATGCAAGAGTTGATCCGGCAGTTTGGTTTCAATTGGGTGATTGTGATTCCGGAGGCGCTGGTGCTCGATCCGGAGTTGGAAGAAGTGGCGGATGAACGGCATCCGTCAATCTCCTATTGTCCGGACATTAGAATAAAAACGAGCAGTGATAATCGTTATGATGAACTTCATGATAAAATGACGGTGGGATTTTTAAAAACCAGAGCCAATTGGGGTCGTTTGGATAACGATGGATTTCAAGGCTTATGCGACAAAAGAACCGGCGTGCGTTTGATTTTCACGCGACGCGACAAGGAATTGAACGGTAATGCGCTTTTTGCGGAAACACTTGGGCAAAGCGATGCGCAACTGGTGGCTTGGTTAAAAAGTGGCCAAACGAAAAATGGAATCAAGCTCGGCAAATTCAATTTGTCGCCGCTCACGGTTTCGGAATTTTTGGTGGCGCAAAGGGTTTATCATGTCGAGGAGGCTGCTGCCGGGAGGAAAGATAAGTATCTTGATGAGGACTTTTTTTGTCAGCTCGGGATGACCGAAAAAGTATTTAGAAAGGCAGATGATTCCATCGTTGCCCGTCATGTAAATTTTCATCTGCCGAACCTGCCGAACCAGCCGGATCAGCGCCAGTTGCATTTGATGAATTGCGATCGTGCCGCCGGCGATCCGATTGTTGGCTCTCGTTTGGCGCGGTCGTTTGCGGTGAAGAGTGGGGTGGCGAGGAGGGATTAGCGTACGAGCGAGCCACGGAACCCCCTAGCCCCCTTTTCAAGGGGGAACACTGGGAATGGGGCGAGAGCGAATAAGGGGGAGTATGGGATAAAGATTAGCGAAGGGCGTACAAGTTACTTCATGGTTTTTACGGATGAGTCGAACAAATTATTGTTCAGAATTTAATTTTTATGATCACAATCACTCACATCATCGGCCGCCTGTGCTACGGCGGTGCGGAAAAACTTTTATTGGACATTTGCCGCAAAATCGACAAAGAAAGATTTAGCGTGGAAGTTTTGGTTTTGCAGGACGACAATCAGCTGGCGAATCAATTTGAGGAGGCGGAAATCAAAGTGACCTATTTTCACAAGCGCGGTAAGTTTGATTTTAATCTGGTAAAGCGGGTGGCTCAGCATTTGACGCGAACTAAGCCGGACATTGTGCACACGCATCTTTTTGCGGCCGATTTTTACGGCGAACGGGCGGCGCGACTGGCCGGCGTGAAGCGTTTGATCAGTACGAAGCATGATATTTTGTCGGAAGGTTTTTGGCGGGATTATTTTGGCCGCCGCGCGCGTCGGGCGTTCGATCGCGTGATCGCGATTTCCAAGGCGACGAAAGAATTTTTGATTGAACGCGAGGGTTTGTTTTACAAAAAAGTTGACGTGATTTACAACGGTATTGACATGCAAAGATTTTTTGACGCGAGCGTCAATATTCTACCGCGCGACGGTATCGTGATTGGCTCCGTCGGCCGATTGTCAAAAGAAAAAGGCCATAAGCATTTGATTCGCGCTTGCCGATTTTTGAAAAATCAGGATTGGCGTTTAATTCTGGTCGGTGACGGTCCCATGAAGCGCGAGCTGATGGGTTTGACGGAATATTTGGGATTGGAAAATCAAGTTAAGTTCGTTGGCGCGGTGGATGATGTGCGGCCGTATTTGAAAGAAATGGACGTGTTTGTCTTGCCGTCCGTGAGCGAAGGGTTAAGTCTTGTGATTCTCGAAGCGGCGGCGGCGGGCAAGATAGTCGTGGCGACGAATGTGGGTGGGGTGCCGGAAATTATTCACGACAAAGAAGACGGCTTGCTTTTTCGGCCGAAAAACATTGAACAGTTGGTGGCACATTTAAATTGGATCGATGATCACCGAGACGCGGCCGTGAAAATGGCGAAGCGATTGCAGGCGAGCGTGATGGAGAAGTTTGATATTAACAAAACGATTGAGCAGTATGAGTCGTTGTACGAGCGCATAGTTTAAAGGCTAAAGTCGTAGAGTATAAAATGGTGGAGGGATTATCTGTAATGTGTGGTAAAAACGTGATCTAGGTAATTTGCTGCGCGGGTGGCAAAAACGTGATCTACGTGATTTGCTACATGATCTACTGATGGGTTTTCTCGTATCATGTAGATCAGTGGCAAATCACGTAGATCAAGTTGTTCCGCTCCGTGTATTATAATACTTATAATATGAAAGTTTTATTGGTTAATAAATTCCATTATCTGAAGGGTGGCAGTGAGAAGGTTTATTTTGACACGAAGGAATTGCTGGAGCAGAATGGGCATCAAGTTGTTTGTTTCTCGATGGATCACGAGAAGAACGAGGCATGCGCGGATGATCAATATTTCGTGTCGAATGTGGACTTTGGTTCGCACGAAGGATGGTTCAAGAAGGCAATGCGCTTCATCTATAATAAGGAAGCGGCGGAAAAGTTGGAAATTTTGTTGGAACAGGAAAAACCGGACATCGCGCATTTGCATAACATTTCGCATCAGTTAACCCCGTCAATCTTGAAGCCGTTACGCAAGCATGGCATTCCGATTGTGCAAACGCTTCACGATTATCAGGTGATTTGCCCGAACTATCGGTTATATACGGAGGGCGCGGTGTGTGAACGGTGCCGGAAACACAAGTATTACAATTGCGTTTTGCATAAGTGCGTGCAAAATTCGCGGGCGGCCAGTTATTTGGCGGCGCTCGAGTTGAAGATGCAGTGGCTGTTTCGTTTTTACAAAGAGAAGGTTGACTTGTTCATCTCGCCGAGCGCATTTTTGAAAAATAAATTAGTCGAGTGGGGCATGAAGCGGCCGATCGAGGTGGTATCGAATTTTGTTGACACGGAAAAATTGCAACCGGCATACATGCCCGGCAACTATTTGATTTGCGTCAGTCGGTTAAGCGAGGAAAAGGGCGTGTTAACTTTGCTGGAAGCGATGCAAAAACTGCCGGATATTCAGTTGAAGTTAGTCGGCGACGGTCCGCAGAAAGTTAAGGTCGAAAAATTTATCAAACAGCGCAAACTTGAGAACGTTCAATATCTTGGTGAAAAGCGCGGCCTTGAAGTGCAATATTTGATTCGCGGCGCGCGTTTTTTGGTGTTACCGTCCGAGTGGTATGAAAATTATCCCATGATCGCGCTTGAGGCCATGGCGCTCGGCAAGCCGGTCTTGGCGGCGGATATTGGTGGGATTCCGGAGATTGTCGTGGAGAACGCCACGGGTTGGTTGTTTAAATCCGGCAATGCGAAAGATTTGCGCGAGAAAATTCAAATTCATTTTAATGATGCCGAGACGATTGAACGGCTCGGCCGCGGCGCGCGTGCGCGGGTTGAGCAAATAAATTGTTCAAAGGCGTATTATGAAAAGTTGATGGGGTGTTATGGGCGCGTATTGCCGGAGGATAAGATTGTTGGATTGGGGTAAAATGCGATGTCATGCCGAGGTGCTTCTGAAAACAGCGTGTTTTAATAAATATAGTTTAGAAGCCTCGAGGCATGACGAGTTGGCTATATTGCGTTTTGATTGTTTTGGGCGGTGTCGCACCTCGAGGGTCGCGCCGTTGCAATTCTTTACTAAAGGGCGATATTTTGCGACCACCTCGGTGTGACACCATAACTTTTATTAGCATTGAAAGGAATTCGGTATTGCCTATTAATATGGCCGGATTAAGCAGAAAAATTTTGGCAGTGTTGGCGTTCTGGTTGTTCATCGCAACCCCTTTTGTAATTCAAGGCGCGGATTTGAATCATAATAAATATCCGAAGCTCGCGAATTTGTTTTTTCGCTGGGATATTACGCCGGCGGAAGCGAAGGATTTGGCCAAGTGGGATGTCCTTATCATTGACATGGACGTGCAAACATACTCACCGAACAGTTTGAAATTGTTGAAGCAATATAATCCGAATATCAAGCTGGTCGCCTATCTCGCCAGCCAAGAAATCCGCGGCGATTCCGGTACGCTGAACGGAACTTTGCGACAAAAATTATTCAATCGCATCAATTATCAATGGTGGCTGAAAGACGGCGGTGGCAATAAAGTCGCATGGTGGCCGCAGAATCCGATGTTGAACGTGACTTCGGACTGTCCGGTGGTGAACAATCAACGCTGGAGCGACGCTCTGCCGTGGTTTGTCAAGACGGAAATCATGAGCACCGGCTACTGGGACGGTGTGTTTTATGATAATGTTTGGGATAACATTTCTTTCATGTCATCTTATAGTATTGATCTGAATGGCGACGGGCAAGCGGAGGCGGTTGGTGATTTGAACGCGAAATGGAAATCAGGCATGGAAACATTGCTCTCAAACACGCGGAACATTCTTGGATCTGACGCGCTCGTGCTGGGCAATGGCGGTGAAGCGTTTTACAAATACATGAACGGCACGCTTTACGAACATTTTCCGGTCAAGGGCTGGGCGGACATGATGAAAAAATATCGTTTCATCAATGATAACGGCTACAATCCGGCGCTTGGTATTTTGAACGTGAACGTGAATAACAACGGTAATCAAAAAGATTATAAAAAAATGCGCTTCGGCCTCACCAGCTCATTGCTTGACGACGGTTATTACAGTTTTGACAACGGCGATCAGTCGCACCGGGAAACTTGGTGGTACGATGAATATGAGGCGTACTTGGGTCAGCCCGCGGGCGAGGCGTTTAACATTGCGACAAGTTCGAGCAACTTTTCCGACGGCCCGCTTCGCCAGAGCTTCAGCGAGGCAGGTGTGTGGCGTCGCGATTTTAAAAATGGATTGGTGTTGGTTAATTCATCAGGCAAGGAACAATATGTTGACCTTGGCGGCGAATATGAAAAGCTGAACGGCGATCAGGATCCGAGCGTGAACGACGGCTCGTTCATTTCCGATCTTGACCTCGCGCCGCAAGACGGTGTGATTCTGCTTCGGCCGATTGACAAAATTGTGAACGCCGCGTTCGGCAACGGTTCCTTCGCGCGCGTGTTCAACGGATACGGCCATCAATCGCGCACCGGTTTTTTCGCTTACAACGACGCGTTCAAGGGAAGCACGCAGATTATTGAAAAAGATTTGGACAATGACGGTTTGCGAGAAATAATTGTGGCGGACGCGACGGCCGTAAAAATTTACAATCAGCAAAAAGAGTTGTTGGACGTTTTCTTTCCTTACGGCGAAAAATATAACAAGGGTATAAATATCGCGGTCGGTGACCTTGATAACAACGGAACTTTAGAAATCGTTACCGGCACGGACAAGGGCGGCGGGCCGCAGATTCGCGTTTTTAACAATCAAGGCAAGCTGATCAATCCCGGCTTTTTCGCTTACGCATCGAACTTTCGCGGTGGCGTCAACGTCGCGGTGGCTGATTTGAACGGCGACGGCTGGCTGGAAATCGTGGCCGGTGCCGGGTATGGCGGCGGGCCGCATGTGCGCGTGTTCGCGCCGGACGGACGGTTGATCAATCCCGGTTTTTTCGCCTACGACAAATCGTTTCGCGGCGGGGTAAATGTGGCGGCGGGTGATATTGACGGAGACGGTGTTGACGAAATCGTCACCGGTTCCGGCAAGGGCGGCGGGTCGCAGGTGCGCGTGTTTGACCGCTTTGGCAAATCCGAAGGATTGGATTTTTTCGCGTTTGAAAAAACGGCGCGAGACGGAGTTAAAGTGGCGGTGACGGATATGGACGGTGACGGAAAAATGGAAATCATCGCGACAACGGTAAACGTTTTTACAATAGCGGGTGGGCGTTAAAAATTATATATTCTAATAACAAAAATATTTATGTCATTATCAAAGCAGGAGGAGGCTGAACTTGAATTGTTAGATAACCCGGAGATTCAATTCTTGGGATCTGCAATGAGTCCTGTTCTCTCGTCGCTTGTAAATAATGGTAGCCGTGGGTTAAAAGCAAGACGTGATAGGGTCGTGGCGTTAAGGGTGAAAAAAAGATTTGGGAAAGAGATTTGCGCCAGTGATCTTGCTACGTTTGCTCCGCTCAAAGATGAAGAACGAAAACGGTTTAACGAGAGATTTAAAGTAAAAGATCTGGACGATGAGGGCGATGGTATGGGGGTTGTGGGGTCGATGATTGTTGTCATTGTTGTTGTGGGGTTGTTGTATCTCGTGTTGAAAAATATTTAAGAAGCGCAAGCTTCCTTTCTGTGTTTATGAGTAAAGACAAAAACAAAAAGGAAATAGCAGATTATTTCAGACTAAACATTTTTGAAGCTTTCTCTGCGTATAACACATGGAAAATGCTTCATTGTTCAATATCTCGTGGAATTGTTTCAAAAGAGATGGCTGACAGATACCTTGAAACGTTGAATTACCACAACGATTTTTTTCAAACAGTAAAGAAAAATTCTCTTATAAGTTTTGTGATGTTATCGTTGCACGCATTTGACAAGAGAGATGATTCCTTTTCGCTATACGAAATTGATCAGTTCGAACTTGAAAAATTCATTAGCAACAATAAGGAGGTCTTGGAAAAGCTAAAGATGTTAAGGCATAAATTATTTGCCCATAGGGACAACGAAGCGGGTAGTAGAGGGTGTAAAATAGTTTGTGTAAAGGTATAATGATGGATATTATTAAAAACCTTTATGCAAAACGAGGACAAGGCGACAATTCAAAAAATGCCAACGGCGGACGAAGTAATCAATGTTTTAGCGGA
>Ga0208373_1002948_pt1 | contig 17620 bp, 19 predicted proteins | sample RifOxyC2_FD_184036 | JGI IMG/M metagenome (GOLD analysis project Ga0208373, IMG submission 184036) | Soil microbial communities from Rifle, Colorado - Rifle Oxygen_injection C2 (SPAdes) | ecosystem: Environmental > Terrestrial > Deep subsurface > Rock core/Sediment | place: Rifle, Colorado... | reverse complement strand
ATAGCCTGCTCAGCTCTTAATACTGAGGGCGATGGCTGCGGCAATGCCAGCAACACATGCCCTTGCCAGCAAGCGCAGCCCGAGCCGTTTTTGTTTTTGCTTTTCTTTCTTCACTCTTTTTTCACTTTTTTTTCTTCATTTTTCTTTCCCCCCTCGGAATTAGCAAGAACGTGATGGCCTGAAACGAAAAGGGAGGAAGATACGCGTTGGCTGTGGAAGCGATGGGATGCACGGCTAATGCCTTTTTTCATAATGATGTTTTGGGGGAATGCCAACCCTCCCCGCGATCCTGCCCCGTTCTTCCCAGATGAAGCCTTCAGGTGAGTGAAATATTACAGGAAAAGATATCTTACGCAGACCGGAAAACTTAGGGAGCATGAGCTGCAGGAGGCAGAGAAATATGACGGCATTTCCCTGCTCTTTTCTACGAAACCACTTTCTCCCGAGGAAGTGACGAGAAAATATTTTGAGAAGGATGTGGTGGAAAAGGCATTCCAAAGCCTGAAGGGAGTAGTGAAAATAAGGCCAGTCAGGAAATGGATTGCAGAGAGAGTCAGGGCACACGTCTTCATTTGCTTTCTTGCTTATCTGCTTATTGCCGTTATGAATCATAAGCTGAGGAAGAAGCACCAGCCGTTTAATGCTGTTGAAGCGCTGGAGGAATTAGAAACACTATACCGCATCCACATGCAGAATACCAAGACTAAAAATACGTTTACGAAGACCGTTGCCTTTACCAGGAATCAGGAGGAGATATTGAATGCAGTGGACAGAAGGCTCTTAAAATGTAGTGATTAAAACGGTCGCCAAAGTTGAGAAACTTCATTTTCGGGCGCGTCGCCTTTGGCGATGACACGACGTACCCCACGCAGGGCGCCATGAGTGTTTACGAGACGATCACAGGCATTGACACCGGGACCGGCGTCGAACTTAAACACCCACGAAGCCCCCCCAACGAATTGTGTATCATTACTTCTTAAAATACTTTGCACATAATCAGGCATTAATACGTAAACGAAGGGAGTTTTTCCTTCTTCTGCAAACATCTCCATGTTTAGGCCAAAATTTTCCTCATCGGGACCATAGATACGTTGAGCAGCTTTTCTTTCCTCAGAATTTAACTTCTTTACTGCTTTAGGATCAACCACAAAGTAACCCTGACCACCATAGGCTCTCACAAGTTCTAATTCTTTTAGATTAACAACAACACTGTCTTTATGCTCTAAAGAAGTTTTAGCAGCTTCGGTACCGGGAAAATAGTTTCCTTGTCCTGTTAGTTGCCTATATGCTTCGTCAATATTTTCTAAGACTACATTTTGTGGTTCACGAGTAATAATCCATAAACACTTTCTTTTTTGAAAAGTATATAATCCTCCATCAGCAGTATAAAACCATTGATTTCTTAATTCAGGATTGGTTCTTTGCTCAGTAGTAAGCTGGTCAACATGCTGAAATGTGCTTGAATATAATCTTTTGTAACCCAATAAATCTCCTATAACGTTTTCTAATTTCATTTTAAGAGTTAAAATAAACGCTTATTTATAAATATTTCGTGTTTATAACCACTATTAAATGATAAAATAACTAAACCATGGGGCTGGGAGGATTCGAACCCCCGTTGGGCGGCCCCGAACCGCCAGTGATAGCCAAGCTACACTACAGCCCCATGGAAGTCGGGAAGATTTCATACCGTATAAGAGCTTTTCTTTTGCACGTATGTACAACGCGAGTATGTATGAGGCTCAATTACCTTTTGCCTAAGAAATATTGCTTCTCATCTCTTTCTGTGCACCATCTGGCCAGCAAGCCAGGCAAGAAACTCCCTTCCCTCCGAAGAGAGGGATGCTCTCTCTAAGGAGCAAATCCCCTTATCATAGTAGCCTTCAATGGTATCCTTTACTGACTGCAGAGAGGAATTGCCAATGATTGCCACAGCCTCCTTTAGGTCATCAGCCGCCTTCTCTTTCTTTGCAAGGATTTCCCTGAGCCTGCCAGCCTGCGGCGAGGCGGCGAGTGCCCTGATGACCAGCAGCGTCTTCTTGCTGTTCCTGATGTCTGAGGCGAAGGTGTTGCCCTTTGCCGCATCCGGAGAGATGTCAATGATGTCGTCCTGCAGTTGAAATGCCATGGCAATGGAAAGGGCAAAACTCTGAAGCGCATTTGTGCTTCTTTCATCGGCATTCCCGAGCACTGCTCCCATCTTAGCAGAAGCTATAAACAGGCTTGCTGTCTTTTTTTCTGTCATGGCAAGATAGCTCTCTTCGGAAATGTCCTCAAGCTCTCCTAAGAGGTCAAGCACCTGACCCTCATTAACGGCGATTGCAGCGCTGCGGTACACCTCAGATGCTCTACAGTTTCTGTCAAGGCAGAAGAAACCCAGCACATAGAGAAGGTTGCCGGCAATGATGCCTTGCGATGCTCCGAATCTTGCTGAAGAGGTTGCAAACAATGCTCCTGTCCCTTTGGCCTCGCCATACGCCTTTCTGAACAGCCCCTGGTAATGGCAAAACAGGGAAGGGCTTCCTCTTCTTCTGGTGTCCTCGTCCATGATGTCGTCGTGGATGAGGGTTGAGGCATGCAGAAGCTCAAGAGCGACAGCTGCCCTTCTCTCCTCTTGGCCAATTGGCTTGCCCAAGCCCTTTAAGGCTGCAAGCGTCAGGACTGGGCGCAGCCTCTTGCCGCCTGAGCAGACAAAGCCCAAAATCCACTCGTAAAGGGATGCAATGAAGGGATGGCTGGTTTCCTTTCGCATCTCCAAAAAGAGCGTAGCAAGCTCAGCATCCACATCCTTTCTCAGGCTTTCGAAATGATAGGCATGCTCCATTGTTCTCATACTCTGGTGTTGGCTTTCCAAAGATGCCTGTATGCTCCCTTCAGCTGAAGATAGGCCTTTCCCTGTGCATGCTCATCAATGAATATGCCAAAAACAGCAGAGCCTGAGCCAGACATTGCTGTGCCAAGAGCGCCTGCTCTGGTAAGGGCGTCTTTTGCCACATGGATTACAGGATATTCACTCATGATGGCCTGCTCAAAAGCATTATGAAGTGATGAGGCTATTACTCTTACATCTCTTTTTTGCAATGCCTTCATCATGCCCTTTGCCTTTCCCCAGACGGAGCATCCCTTTATTTTCTGATAGGCTTTCGCCGTAGATACATGGATGTCTGGATAGATAATGATGTAATGCAGTTTTGGAGATGATAGAGGCGTTAGCCGCTCTCCAATCCCCTGAGCAAGCGCAGTCTTTCCTATGATGTGGAAGGGCACGTCTGCGCCAAGGTTTTTGGCTAGAGCCATCAGCTCATCAGAGGGAAGATTGAGCTTCCACATCCTGTTCAGGCTAAGAAGGGTTGCAGCAGCATCAGCGCTCCCTCCTGCAAGTCCGGCGCCTAGCGGGATGCGCTTTTTCAGCGTTATTGCCAGGCCATTGCCTGTGATTCCTGCTTTTATCCTGATGAGCTGCACTGCTTTGTAAATAAGGTTCTTGGTGAGGGGAACGCCTAATGCCCCAGTGATTGCTGTCTTTCCATTAGTGCTGAGTGGAGTGAAGGTAAGCTCATCAGCAAGCGACACCTGCTGCATGACTGATGCTATGTTGTGATAGCCGTCCTTCCTTTTGCCAAGGATTTCAAGGGTGAGGTTGAGCTTGGCGTATGCCTCAATGGAAATAGCTTGCATCATGTTCGTATGAGCGTTGCAACGGCAAAGCACTGGAGGCCTTCTCCCCTTCCAAATGCCGTCATTTCCTCCCCTGTCGTTGCGGTTATGCCTATCTGGCCATCGGCTATGCCGCAGAGTGCTGCGATGTGCCTTTTTATGCTGTCAGCATAAGGGTCAATCTTTGGCTTTTTTCCTTCAATCATGATGCCAAGGTTATTGATGGCATAGCCTTCCTGTTGCATCTCTTTTAGAATCACCATCAGGTACGTTGATGAGTCAGTGATGCCCTTTTTGCACATCGGGTCAGCATAGTGCCCTAATGATTTCTTTCCTAATGCCTGGGATATGGCGTTGAATATGGTGTGCAGGATGACGTCGCCGTCTGAATGTGCAGCAAGCCCAGAGCAGCCAGGGATGGTGATTCCGCCGAGGATAAGCGGCTTTTTTACGCCATCTGGCTCAAAGGGGTGGGAATCCTGGCCAAAGCCGACTCTGGAGCCTTTCAGGACTTGCTTAGCAAATGAGAGGTCAGCAGGAATGGTGATCTTGATGTTTTCTCTTGGACACTCCACAAGCTTCACCTTTTTTCCCAGCCTTTCTACAAGGGATACGTCGTCAGTCCCCTGGTACTGCTCAGCCCGTGCCCGTGCAAAAGCCTCCTTAGCAATGCCATAGGTCATCGCCTGTGGAGTCTGCGCCTGAAATATTGCCTTTCTGTCAAGTGTCTGCCTGATGAAGCCTTTTCCATCATCTTCTTTGATAGTATCAACGGCATAGAATCCAGCAACCGCAGCTCCGTATCTCTTCGCTGCGCCAATTACCTTGGTGATAGTCTCTGCCGTGACCAGCGGATTTGCCGCATTGTGAATAATGACGATGTCATCATAGCTTGCGCCATCAATAGCCTGTATTCCTGCATGGACTGAATCCTGGCGCCGGATTCCTCCCTTGACGACAGTTATGGGTGTTGTGAATCGCTCCCTTGCAATGCTATTTTTCACTTCACCAGTCTCGTTTGTCGCAATGATTATCCTGCTTATGTCCTTGCGCCTCTCGAATGTTGAAAGGGTATGGGCTAACATTGGCTTTTCCCCTATGCCAAGCAGGATCTTGTTCATCCCAGCGCCCATCCTTTTGCTGGTTCCTGCAGCAGGGATGATTGCATAGGTCGCCATAGGCTGGCTGTTGTTGAGGCCATGTATTAATGCTTGTTGGTTGGTGGCAAGGCAGGCTACAGCCCCTCACAGAGTGTGCTGGCATTGCAGCATACCCCATCATCCCCTACCAGAAGAGCACAAGGAGTACATCAGAAAATCCCACAAACGATACTTTAATAGCTATCCATGTACCTGTCCCACTCCCATTGCGTTACCTGAAGCCTGAATTCGTCCCACTCAGCACTCTTTGCTTCAACAAAGCGCTCATACGTATGGGTGCCAAGGGCTTTCTTGATAAGTTCATCTTTGTTAAGCTCAGCGATTGCCTCGCCTAAAGTTGAAGGAAGTGTCGCTATCTTTCTCTCGTTGAGCTTTGCTCCATCAAAATGATAGAGGTTCTCCTCGATAGGGTTAGGTGGAGTGAGCTTTCTTTTGATGCCGTCAAGGCCTGCCGTGAGCATGGCAGCAAAGGCAAGATAGACATTTGCGCTAGGGTCCGGGCAGCGCAACTCAATCCTTGCGGCCTGGCTTCTTCCCTTGAAGAATCGCGGCACCCTGATAAGAGCAGAGCGGTTGGTGCATGCCCATGAGATATAGACAGGAGCCTCATAACCTGGCACCAGGCGCTTGTAGGAGTTGACTGTTGGTGAAAGCACGGCAATCATGCCCCTGATGTGGTCAAGCTGCCCAGCGATGAACTGCAAAGCTGTCTCAGAAAGCTTGTAGGGGTTGTTGTTGTCATAGAAGGCGTTTTTGCCGTCATGGAACAGGCTCTGGTGGACGTGCATCCCGCTCCCGTTCTGGCCTGCGATGGGCTTGGGCATGAAAGTTGCATGAAGCCCGTGCTTCTGTGCTATTGCCTTTATGGTATAGCGCAGGGTGGTTGCGTTGTCTGCTGTTGTCAGCGCGTTGTTGTATTTGAAATCAATTTCATGCTGGCCTATGGCCACCTCATGGTGTGATGCTTCCACTTCTATCCCGAAAGATTGCAATGCCAGCGTCATGTCCCTGCGTATCTCGTATGCATCGTCTGTTATGAGGTCAAAATACCCTCCCCTGTCATGGGCAAGGGGCTCATGCCCATCAGCTTTCCTGAAGAGGAAGAACTCGAGCTCAGGGCCAGTATTGTAGGTGTATCCCATCAACTCTGCTTCCTTGATAGCCTTCTTGAGGATGAAGCGTGGGTCACCTTCAAAGGCGGTTCCGTCAGGCTTGAAGACGTCGCAGATGAAGCGGCAGGTATTGCCGTCCTCAGACTTGAGCCAAGGGATGATAGCATACGTTGCCTGGTCTGGTTTGAGGTACATATCAGATTCAGCAATCCTCATGAATCCTTCGATTGAGGAGCCGTCAAACCAGCTGCCATGCTCAAGGCTGTCTGCTAAAGCCTCCACGGGGATTGTCAGGCTCTTCACGATGCCGTAGATGTCAGTGAACTGCAAAAGCACAAATTTGACGTTGTCTTTCTTTGTTTGCTCGAGAATGGAGTGAGTTGCCATGCTTTGCGCCGATAGGGCGGGGGTATAAAAAGTTAATGCGAGCGTAGCGAGCACTTGGGGTTGAGATCCCCGCCCTTTAGGGCGTTGTCTTTCTCGAAAAATTTTTGTGCGGCCAGCTCGCACATCTACTGTTCAAGATAGCGTGAGTTTTCGTCCGTGGAGGAGGTCACCCAAAATCAAAACAGAAAAACATTGAACCTCATACGGACTGCATTCCTTGTCCGTAGATTCCTGTTTTGCCAACCTTTTCTTCTCTGATGGTCATAAAGTCTGAAGTACTTTATGAAATAGAGAAATTCTCAATTTCTCGTGCTTTGGGGCATCGGCAGGCTTAACTTTAGCTCTGCGCTCTGCTTGAGGCGGAGTCTACGCCTGCGATTTAATTACGAAGGGCATCATTCCCTAAAAAGGCATTCCCAAAAGCTCATTGCCAACGGCTTGTTTTGCTTCCGAACACTTTGTCATAGTTCATCCTTTACTTTGCGGCGAAATTGCTCATTGAAATTTCGTCGTGCATCACCCTTCGCACTTCCTCTTAATTCCCGCAGGTGCAACGCGCTGAATTGTGGTAATGGCTGCAACACATGCCCTTGCCAGCAAGCGCAGCCCGAGCCTTTTTCGTTTTCACATTTTTTTCTTCACTTTTTTTCTTCTTTTCTTTCTCCATCTTTCTTTTCCCTCAGAATTTCAAAGCGCACTATGCTCTGCAATACAAAAGATGATGCTGCGCATTGGCTGTGGAAGCGATGGGAGGCATGGCTAATGCCTTTTTCATAATAATTGATGCTTTTTTAGAATGCCAGATAGGAAATGTCCCGTCTGAGTGCTGGAACAAAAGCAGCCTATCCAGAGCGAGGAAGCTTGAGCAATCAGAGGCATCTTTTTATAGTTTAAGCGCATCTTTTATAATATGGATAAAAAAGTAATTGCCGGAAAGATCTTGTTCTTTGCCATGCTTGCCCTTGTCATCCACATCGCATGGCAAGGCTTTGATGTCTCACGGAAGATGACTGGCTTTACGGTGCTTGAGGCAAAGGAGCATGATATTGTTGCAACAGGCAAAGGGAAACAGATTTTTACCGAGCAAGTGAAGATACGCCAGCAAGAGTTCACGCTTGATGTGAGGACAGGCAGCTTTGTGATGAACCTGTCAAACACGGATACTATAGCAGGCAATGTGACTGCATACATGAACTGCACACGAAAGAGATTCATGGTATCTGAATCACGGCATCTTGAGCCAAATGAGAGCGTGCGTTTCGTCTTCAGGAATGAGCCTGGGTGCGAGCCAGAATATTCCTATGAGGGGGAATTAGTGAAGAGGGCAGTGAGTCCGTAGCTTCCATTTTGAATGGATGCATTAAGTTCCGTCCATCAATGGTTGGTTTGCATCTCTTTGTGCTTTTTTGAGAGGGCTCTTGTTTTTCTGGATGGTTCGTGTGGGGTCGGGCATTATAAGATATCAATGACTGCGGCTTCTTTCTCATCCGAGCACTCTGATTTCCTTTCTCCCTTTATTTTTGCTGCATGGAGTGATATTGTAAATTCCATCATGCTCTGCAGAGGCTATCATCCTTCATGCCCACAGGTGCAGCGTACCATCATAGGGGGATGGCCTGCTTTCTATCCTCAGCTGTTTTTTCTCACTCCTCGGAATTTTAATGTTCACGACAGCCTGAAACGAAAAGAAGGGAGTTACACCCTGTTGGTGGAAGCTGGAAAAGGTAGAGGTATTGATTTTTGGGCTATTGATTCTTTATTGATTCTTTGTGATTTATTTTTTGGAATGCCATGGTGATTCCTCCCCTCTAAACTTAATTCATACCTCTGAACCAAACGTTTAAAATGATAATGGGATTCCCTTGCCGCATGGATGCTACTACAGCCGCGGTTATGGAAGAAAGTTTTGATTCCCTGCTTGAGCGAGCACAGGCAGTGTACAGGCAGCATTTTCCCATGGAGTGCTGTTTTGAGCGTGCAGTTTTCTTTTCCTGGGGATGCACCATTGGTGATTGCCAGTTCTGCTACATGAGTAACCAGCCTGCTGACAAAAAGCCGCTTGAAACCAAGCGCTCCAGAGCATCCATCTTTGCAGAGTTCCTGCTTGCCAAAAAATGCGGATGGGACATCGGATTCTTCACAGGAGGTATAGGAGTATTCACCCCGGATGAGATAGAGTTTATGCTGAGGGTTGCGCATGAAATAACCTGTGAGCGTATATGGCTTTCCATTGGCCCTGTGCCAAAATCCCTTCTGGTGCGGTATCAGCCATACATCAGGGGAATAGTCGGCTCGACAGAGACCGTGAATCCTAAGCTTCACGCAAAAGTGTGCCCGTCAAAGCCATTAGCCCCCTATGAGCGGATGTTTGTGGATGCCGCTTGCCTTGGCCTGCAGAAAGCGATGACTTTCATTGTGGGGTTGGGGGAGACACGCGATGATGTCCAGATTCTTATTGATTTCATCAGGAAGTATAGGATTGATAAGATCCACGTGTACGGGCTGATTCCTGTTGCAGGGACTCTGTATGAGGGTGCCTGCATACCGACTGCTGAAGAGCAGGCATGGTGGATTGCTCAGTTGCGGGTAGCGTTTCCTTCGCTGGATATCCAGTGCGGCATCTGGAGCAACCGGGCGGACAGGATTCCGCTGCTCCTAAAGGCAGGCGCCAATTCCATCTCGAAATTGCAAGCGGTGAAGCTATTTGGGACAGAAACGGCTAAGGAGATGGTGGGGAGATGTGAAGAGGCTGGCAGGAGATTCAGGGGAACGCTCACTGCGCTTCCTGAGGCTGATTGGGATGCTGAGGTTGCCAGGCTTTCCATTGATGATTCCCTGAAAGTAGAGGTGAAGAGAAAGCTTTGGGTGTATCTGAAGGGGATGAGAAAGCAGGGTAATACTTCACCCTTATGAATCTGTCCTCGTGTCCTTAAATCGTTCTTGACCCACTATTCCCTTGAGGAGAATAGGATGCTCTGGGAACGATATTAGGACACTAAGGAATCTGTAGTGAAGGTGCATACTCCTATAGCCTGAGCAGCCGTGTTATCTTCCCCTCAAAGCAGGACATATCGCTCCTGAATTCCCCAATGCCCTTGCTGATCAGGCTTTTGAGCCCGTCAAGTCCGAGATTCCCTGAAGATCCTGAGTGGATACGCTCCAAAAGAGCCTTTTTTCTGTCTGGGGCTTTCAGGCTTTGGATATCCGCCCCAATTTTCTGGTAGGCTTCCCGAAAAGGCATCCCCTTACGGACAAACTCATAGGCAGCATCGGCAGCGTAAAGCTCTTTTGTGCAGGCTTTCTCGCAAGCACTGGCATTGGCCGCCATCCTGCCGATGACAAGCTGCATGATGGAAAGCGACGCTTTTGTCGCCTTCAGCCCGAGCATGAGGGGCTCTTTGGTCAATTGGTAATCCCGATTGTAGCCTGAGAACTGGTTTCTGATAAGCGCCCTTGCCTGCGACTCATAGCCCTCAACAAGCGCAGCCTTGCCGCGCATAAGCTCAAGCACGTCAGGATTCTTCTTCTGGGGCATTATTGACGATCCCGTAGTTATCTCGTCAGGAAGGGTGATGAAGCCGAACTCATCAGTTGAGAACCAGATAATGTCGGTTGCAAGCCTGCCCAAATCAAGCATGACGCTTACGCATGCGTGGAGGATGACTTCCTCAATCTTCCCTCTCGAATTCGCGCAGTACAGGACGTTGTTCTGGACACTCGCAAAACCCAGCAGCTCTGCAACATACTCGCGATCAATTGCGATAGGGACGCCATAGCCTGCTGCGCTTCCCAGAGGGGAGCGATCATTGAGCTGCAGAGCGGTGTTGATGAGTTCGACGTCGTCAAGGAGGCTTTCAGCAAATGCTGCAAGCCAAAGCCCAACAGAAGAGGGCATTGCCTTTCTTGTGTGGGTGTAGCCTGGAAGCGGGATTTCTTTGTATTCCTCTGCCTTTGCTGCAAGAGTTTCGCAGAGATTAAGCGCCGCTTCCTTCACAAACAGGAGGTGCTCTTTTGCATACAGCCTGATATCAAGGAGGACCTGGTCGTTTCTGGATCGTGCGGTATGTAGTTTCTTCCCTGCATCCCCTATTTGCTTTATGAGATAGTTCTCGATGGCAGTGTGCACATCTTCATCCTCAGGCAGTATCTCAAATGCCTTATCGTCAAGGATTGCTTTCAGGGCGTTTCTTATCTCCCTGTGCTCTGATTCCTTGAGGATGCCAATCTTTTTGAGCATTGCGGCGTGAGCTAACGACCCAAATATGTCCCACTCAAGGAGGTCTTTATCTATGATATAGTCATTGCCAACGGTGTATGCTTCAATTTCTTCAAGGACATCGTATCCTTTCTGCCAGAGCTTTGCCATGGTTGTGTTTCAAAACCCCCCCTCTAACTTTGCAGTTTGACTGCCGCCTATTTCCTTGATGTTGGGAAGTTTTACTTCTCCCTCATTCTTTTTGAAAATATCTATATCTCCTGTTCTCCAAATGCTCCACTTTTTCATATCTCTGCTAATGTAAACATAATAATCTAAATTTCTTAAATCCAATTCTTTTATGGTTGCTAATGAAAATTTAGGGCTAGACCAAAAACCAACTCCTATTTTAAGTACAGAATCAACAGAACTCTCTTCAAACCTTCTCTGAAATGTTTTTAGTGCTTCTTTGTAATTCTTATCAGTGTTATATTTTGATATTTCTGTAATTTCTTTTTGAATTGAAGATTTTGAATATTCCCCTTTGTTTTCTTGCATTGCTGTTATATTTTTGTCTGGAAGATAAGAGATAATATCAATATACTTCCTTTTTTGTTTTCGGCCTGTGCCTGGCTCAACTAAAACAACTCGGTCAGCTTGCGCACCAGGATAACTTGCCGCTAGTACTTTAAATTCATTTGGGATGAGAATATTATGTATTGTAATGTAAGTTACTAAATCTTCATCTAATGATGTTAAATCTCCAATTTTAGTTAGTTCCGGCAATTTATCAAATTCTTTTAGGCCATTAAATTTATTCCATATAAAAATTACCTTTTTCATACCTTCCAGTTTTTTCTTTAGTTCAAAAAAAGTTCTAAATGGTTTTATTTGCTTATCTATTGCAGCAAAACGAGTATCACTTTCTTGGTTAGATACTGTAACAACAATAGAAGAAAGCGCAGTAGCTAGGAATTCTCTCAATTCTTTTTTATTTACATCTTGGATATGGGCTTTTATTATTCCTAATTCATGTAAGACATTTTGTTGAAACCAATGGTCCCTATTATTGAACTCAGGAATATTGTAATTAATGTTTACTTTCTTGTTATCATAATAACTAGTAACATCCAATTTTATTTTGTTTAAGATTTTTTCGACTATGGTTATATCCAAATCACTTAATTTGTTTGTTTTAGCTTTAGAAACTAAAACAGCGATTGGATTTAAATCTACACCTATTGAGTTTCTATTAAGAAGTTTGGCCTCTACTAATGTTGTTCCGCATCCACAAAATGGGTCTAATACTGTATCTCCCTCTTTAGTGAACTGAAGAATTGTGCTTTTTGGTATTTGGGGTATGAACTTTGCAGGATAAGTATGGAAGTTATGAGTTAAATAAGTTGTACTACCATTACCATTTGATTGTTCAAATTCCATTTCCATAACTAAACTGCTAGTTTCCATTTGGTTTCCTCAAAACGACCAAAAAAGAACAGTTTTGATTAGTGTAAAACACTGAGGGATATCCTAAAAGCACTAATTTTCTTTGTCCTGTTTGATCCCATACTATTAAATCGTGATATTTGAATCCAACTTCTTCCCCAATTCTTGCTAAATCAGAATGAAACGGAATGTAGGGGATTTTATTTTTTGTATCGCGATAATCTTTTATAATCCAAACATTATAACCGCCTTTTTTGGTAACTTTTAAGAGTTTTCCCATAAGTTTCCTAACCTCTTCTAAAAATTTAAGATAATCTAAGTTGCCAAAATCTTCTTCTTTCTCGCTATATTGGTTAACTGTTGAATTATTTTCGCTTTTTATCAATGATGTTTTATGAGTATTCTTTCTATCTTCAACTGATCTCTGAATAAAATTAGCGTATGGGGGGGAAGTTACCATTAGTTGCACACTTTCTTCATCCAGATGATTTAACAGGTTTCTACAGTCATCATGAATAACTTTTAAATTCACAGTATTGTTTAGAGTAGATTGTTTGCAAACCTCTTTCGCATAAGAAATAAATCTTTCATTTAATTCAATTCCGACACCATTCCTTAATGTATTTCTGCAAGCTTCTAATGTTGTGCCTGTGCCTAAGAATGGGTCTAATACTAAATCTCCTTCTTTAGAATACATTTGTATAAACCTATTAGCCAACTTTTCTGGAAAAGTAGCACCATGATCTAAGTGTTTTCCAACTCTAGGAGAACTAACATCATTCCAAACATTTTTACTTAAAGAAGCCCATTCTTTTGCAGTTAAGCCATTAAATGATTTCTGTTTCTGCAATTCTTCTTTTTCCTTTTCTTGTTTTGGTGTAAGCTGTTTTGGAGTAAAATCTTTCATTTTGAGAATATCCCCTGTAGCCTAAATGCCATATTGTAGTTTCTACTGATTTCCTGGCCCCCATTTCAAGAGATAAGCATAAATATTTTTTGTCTTTTTGTAGGTATCAAATTCCCTTTATTAATAGTTGGCCTTTTCATCTTTATTATAGGATTACCTCACTCCGGCTCGGTCTCGTCCTTCTTGAATTTTGCAAGGAGCTTGATGAGTGGGCTGAAGATGAAGCCAAAGGTCTCTGAGGATGACTTCTGGAACTTTGTCCATTTCTCCCCATAGAGCTTGGTGTATTTTGCAGTGAACTCTGAGGACTTTTTGTAGACTCCCATGACCCTGTCCCATGCCTTTGTCAGGGCGCCAACGGTATTCTTGATAGCCTCTTTCCTTTTTGCTATCAACCATATCCTGAAGCGGGTGGCGTTCTTCCCGACTGGCCGCATGACCCCCATGACGGCATATTTTGTCGGAACGACAATGATTGCAAGCGGCCTTCTGCCCCTGAAAAGATACCAGTCACGAAGGCAGTAGCGCAGGTCATGCACCGTTTTTTTCACTCTTGCAGATGCTCCCTTTATCCCCTTTGTGGCATGCTTCCAGATGAAGACAAGTGCTTTCCCTGCGGGGAGGAGGGTGAGCCTGAAGATGAGCCTGAAGGGAGTCGCTGCTGCCTTCTCCATTTTTTTCTTTCGCTTAAAGCTCTCTTCAGCGGTCTTAAGCTTGTCGTACCTCTTCTGGTACCGCTTCCTTATTTTTTTTGAGTCAGTGATAAACTTATTTTGCAGCTCTTTTACTGCAGCGTCGGTGTCTGCAGGCACTGCTTTCTGCCTCTTTTTTTTTTCTTCCTCATCAAAGGTGGTCTCGTAGAGTGCCTTGAGGCCTTTCTCGTATTGTTCAGAGAGCTTCTCCTTCTGCTCGTCGAACCACTGGTCAAGAAGCTCTTCCTCCGCCTTGAAGTCTCGTGCCATTTATGCCCTATCGTTACAGCAGTAATAGCAGAAAACATTAATTATCGAACATTTGTGTTTTCTGCTAGTATAGCAAAATGCATATCTAAAAGTTTCTTACTGCACTTTGCTATAAGCATATTTCAAAGGGCATCAATGCCCTCTTTAGTCAGCTTGATTATCTTGCTTCTCCCGTTCTTGCTGACAATAGCGTATCCGTACTCTGCCAGCCTCGCTACGCGCTTTCGCGTCGTTGCCTTGGTTACCTTGAATTTCCTGCAGACGTCCTTGAACGTCACCCTTTCATTAGCGCTTGCAAAAGCCATGATTTCATGAAGGTCATCCTGAAGTTCAACTGGCAGGTGCCGCTTTGAGCGGGGAATCTCCTGCAGCTCTTGCTCCAGCACCGCTAGCTGCTGGGAGGTCAGGGCAGCGGGGTCAACAGAGAGAATAATAGTGCCCCCACTTTGGCGTGCTGCGTCATTCAGCCCATAGAGCAACTCCATGACCTGTTTGAAGTCCCTGCGCATGATAAGGTAGTCTACCCTGTCAAGAAGGATTGCAGGATTCGGATGCCCCTCAAGAAAAGTGTGGATGCTCTGCCTAATCTCCCCTATATCAGCGGTCACCTGCACGTCAGGATGGCTGAATGTCCCTTCAGCAAGCCATATCATAGGCATGGTGACGTGATAGCGCTTCCTGACATCCTCAGGATGCGCACGCGTTATGCAGAAGCCGCTGCAACCCTGCGATATGGATTGCAGGAGCAGGTCAAATCCCTTGTCCGATGATGATGACTTGATGAGAAACGAGGCAGGATTTGCAATATTTGGGTTTTCGTCCTCAGTGATGATTACCATAGTGTATCCCTTGTTGGACGTATTTTCTCCTTCTTAAATGTTGCTCTTGAGCCTGCGGAGAAGGAAGGATGCATAAAGCTATTTAAACCTCAATCCTGATAATCCCTGCGTATGGCAGTCATAGAGCGCCCCACTAACGACAGGATAGAGAACGAGCTATCTGAGCTTGCAGATAATTTCGCCCAGGTTAAGGCACGGCTGTCTGAAATCAGGAAGAAGGGAAAGTATACTGGAGCAGCAGAGATACTCCTCTATGACTTTTCTCCAAAACTGAATATGGCAAAAGTCACCTACGAGCGAGAGGACATCCTGAGGGTCAAAAAGCTCCTTGACGATCTCAGGCAGGAGCTTGACGAGGCTGAAAGGGGAAGCCCCTTTGAGCATGCCCTGGAAATGATTGCAGAGGCTTACCAGTACACCAGGGAGGATAACATAGGGGAGGCAGCCATGGTCTACCAGAAGATTATGGGCATCTACAAGTCTCTTGAAAAGGACAGGCAGCGCATCATCTACAGAGCATGCATTGACCTGCACAAGAGAATTGAGGGCCAGGCAAAGGCTCGGGGCTAGGGAGGCCTGCACATTTAATAGCAAAGTGCAGTAATATTTGGACTTTTGAATAGGCACTGTGCTATACTGGCAGGAAACGAATAATTGCGGCTACTGTCACATAAATACCACAATTATCATAGATGATTTAGAATCTGTTTAGCACTCTATTTTTTCTTAGTCAGGTCAAGAACGCTCAGGGAAAACGAGATGGTTCCCGCAGGGCAGACAGGTACCCATGTCCACTGGCTTTCCGGCGGGATGAGCAGTATTTCCGTGTCGTTGCCGGGAAGGGCGTTGTCTTCCTTGTCATAGCATATTGTTGTTACGTTGACAGTCCTTTCGATGGGGTCAAAGTTGATGATGTCAATGATATCCCTTCCGTACTTTTCACTTGGGTACCAGTCGCTGACTCTTATGCCTGTCGGTGCATCAGGATCATTTGTGCTGCCTTGCCCGCATCCGCTGATGCTTAAGGCAAGCAGGACCATTGCTGTAATTACCCACCGCATGGGATTCTTTTTCCCCTAAGCCTATTTAAATCTTTTTGGGGGTGTTGCTCTGCCGTTGGCAGGGCACTATCCCCTTTTGTTACAACGCGCTCCTTTTCGTTTCAGAACGTCCCCATACCGCTCCATTCCTGGAAACGGTAGAGCCAGTATTTGAAAAATGAATCATCCTTGTATCGATCATACGGCACGGTATAAAGATTCCCATCAGTGTTTTCCTTGATGAGGGTTATGAACTCCTGAGCGTCCTGCATAACAGGGGCATCTGCTGATGCCTCTACTCTTACATTTGCCTCAAGATTAAGGTTATCAAGATTGCGCTTGGTAAGGTTCGCTGAGCCTAAGATAAGGATTGCAGTGCCGTCTGCCTTTTTGATAAGCACCATCTTGGCATGATTCTGCTCGCCGTGGGTCTCATACCACCTGATGCTTATCCTGCCCTTGCTTTTTGAAACGAGCTCATAGGCTACCTGCCTGTTGGGGATCCCGTTTTTTCTCCTCCCAAAGGCGTCCTTGTTGGGATCGAGGGTGAGGCTGATTTCTGCACCTCTCGCTGATGCCCTGAGAAGCTCTTCTGTAACATCACGGTCTGAGAGATAAAACATGACGACCTCAATATGGTCACCTTTCCCTGAGCTTCTGAACGCTCCGAGCAGGGAGTCCTTGATGGCGCGCTCTGTTATGAACTGGACGCTGAGCGTGCCTTGCTGCTGCTGCATCCCTTTTGGCATAACGCCATGAGCCTTCCCTCCTGAGAAAGAGGCTATCGCAAGTTCACTTGGGATGATGTTTTCTGCTATGCTGCCTTTTATTCTCAATGCGACGTTGGTGTGGGCACTTGACGCGTCATTGGGATTTGCTGATGATATGATGGATGTATAGCCGCCTGCACCGTCATCAGCTACAAGGACCTTTCGGTGGTTTGCCTTGAAATTAAGAAGGGCATAATACGAGCGCAGAGGGACTTTCGGGCTGCCTGCATCAAAGGGATGGGGGACTGTCCCTATGCCCTTTGTCCCAAACCACTGGAGGAAGGCGCGCCAAAGGGCAGAGTAGGCAGGATTGCTGTCGCGCAGATTCTTCAGGTCTGTCACGATGACCTGAACGCCTTCTTTTCTGAGGGCTTCCAGCCTTGGTGTAGCCCCTGCTCCATATGCGGTGTTGACAGGGTCAGTGATGAAGAGAATACTGATATCAGGGTAATCCCTTTTCTTCTCAAGAACTGCTGTGGTGAGCTCTGAGGAGAGGTTGCGGTGATATGCTTTGATATCTCCCTGAAACTCATTGAAGAGGAACATATCAAGGATGATGAACTCATGGGCATCGTCAATAGCAGCAAAGATTGCGTCAAATATCTGCTGGTCTGATATCCGCTCTCCTTCAGGGCTCAGAGAAGTGATGTCAGAGAGAAATACAATGTCAGATTCAGGAAGGCCATAGATTTTCCCTTCAACAGCTACGCCCTCTGGAAGTGGCTTATGAGTGTGGTAGATGCCAATGAGGATAAGCCAGGCAAGCATGATGAGGGCAGCATTTAACGCAATCTTCTTGTTGCCTGCCTTTTGCACTGTCGTCTTTTTTTGCTGTCTCTTTTTCATTGGCAAGGGAGAATTTCTGGATGAGGGGTATTTAATTTTTTGGTTGCGCAGTAATACTTCACCAGCCTGAAAAAGCCCTGTAGGGAGGGAGGGGGCAGGCTCGTTGGATAGCCATGAATGGCAAGCTTTGAGGGATAGAGTGGATGGGCTCGTGGGGAGCTGGCATTCCCCCAAAGCTCATTAGAAAAAAAGGCAATATCTCTCATCTCATCGCTTCCGCAGCCAATGGGTAACTTCCTTCTTTTCGATTCATGCAATCCACTCGTTGCACATTTTGAGGGGGAAAAGAAGAAAAAAAG
>Ga0208373_1002947_pt1 | contig 17627 bp, 15 predicted proteins | sample RifOxyC2_FD_184036 | JGI IMG/M metagenome (GOLD analysis project Ga0208373, IMG submission 184036) | Soil microbial communities from Rifle, Colorado - Rifle Oxygen_injection C2 (SPAdes) | ecosystem: Environmental > Terrestrial > Deep subsurface > Rock core/Sediment | place: Rifle, Colorado... | reverse complement strand
ACAATCTTCATCCCGTTTTCCGTCGGGGGCGGCATCAAGACGCTCGAGGAGATGCGGCAGGTCATCCTGGCCGGGGCGGAGAAGGTCAGCGTCAACTCGGGGGCGGTGAAAAATCCGGGGATAATCGCCGCGGGGGCGCGGGCCTTCGGCAATCAGTGCATCGTTTTGGGGATGGATGTTAAAAAGGTGACGGCAAGCCCGAAGATTCCCTCCGGATACGAAATCGTCATCAATGGCGGCCGAACGCCGACCGACATTGACGCCCTCTGGTGGGCAAAAGAGGGGGCGCGACTCGGCGCAGGCGAGATATGCCTGAACTCGATAGACGCGGATGGAACCCGGGACGGCTATGAACTGACCCTTACCGAAATGATCTCCACCAGCGTCGGTATCCCGGTGATCGCCTCCGGCGGAGCGGGAAAGCCGGGACACCTGCTGGATGTTTTGACAACGGGCAAGGCCGATGCCGCTCTTATCGCCTCGATGGTGCACTACCGCAGCTATACGATCGCCGCAATAAAAACCTTTCTGGCCGACAACTCCGTCAGGGTGCGCACCTTATGGTGATTTCCTCTCCACCGTGACCCGGTTGGCCGCCTGGCATACCGGCATTAACTCAATCCTGTTTATATTGACATTCGGCGGCCGGGAAACCGCCCAAAGCACCGCATCCGCCACCGACTCTGGAATCAGGGGATCGACTCCTTCATAGACATTCGCCGCCTTGCCCTCGTCGCCCTTAAACCTCACCAGTGAAAACTCTGTGCCGCCAACCAGTCCCGGCTCGACATTGGTAACACGGACAGCGGTTCCCAGCAGATCGGCCTTCAGATTCAGCGAAAACTGCTTCACAAAAGCCTTCGTAGCCCCATAGACATTACCGCCAGTGTAAGGATAAGTGCCGGCAATCGAACCGATATTCACAACATGGCCGCGGTTTCTGGCAACCATCCCCGGCAAAAGCAAATGGGTGAGATGTGCCAGCGCCGTACAATTGACGTCTATCATGCCTCGCCAGTCCTCCCACGAGGCTCTTTGGGCAGGCTCCATCCCCAATGCCAGGCCGGCACTATTGATCAAGATATCGACGGCGGAAAACGCGTCGGGCAACCCGTTAAAATGCTGAGCCACTTTTTTGTGGTCGCGAAGATCACAATTCACCAGATGGCACGCTGTCAAATCTTGCAACTCCTCCGCAAGCGCCAACAAGTTTTCTTCACGACGTGCAACTAAAATAAGCCTCACCTTTTCTTTCGCCAATTTCTTTGCTACCGCCCGCCCAATGCCGATCGAGGCGCCGGTCACAACAGCGACGCTATATTCTTGAATCATAAAAAACTCCTTCCGTTTTGCGATCCAGGGGGCGTGCTGAACACCATCCCCCCTTTGAAAAAGGTCCCTTTATGGAGTGAACATTACCTGTATGTCCATCTTGTCAGCGGAATATACGTGACACAAATCCTATCCGAATGCAAGACAGAACCTTCCGCGAGAAACCCCGCCCTGTGGGCATCCTTAACAATTATTCTTGACGTCCCGGCGCAGATGCCATAAAAACGAACTGCGGCGTTTCTGATGCAGGGGACTTTGCTGATGGGCGCATGGCAGGAGAAAAAAGGGAAGATAGACGGCCTGTTGCGGATAAAACACGGCCATCTCGAGTGTATATCTTTATAGGGGGGAAAGCGATAATGGAAACAAAAAGATATGAACTGAATGTTCAGTTGGCGCAGATGCTCAAGGGCGGCGTTATCATGGATGTAACAAATGTGGAGCAGGCAAGGATCGCCGAAGACGCGGGCGCCGTGGCGGTTATGGCACTCGAAAGGGTTCCCTCTGACATTCGGAAGGACGGCGGGGTGGCCCGGATGTCGGATCCGCTGATGATCGCCGAGATCAAAAAGGCAATGACCATTCCGGTCATGGCGAAGGCGAGAATCGGTCATTTCGTGGAGGCACAGATTCTCCAGGAACTCAAGATCGATTACATTGATGAAAGCGAAGTGCTGACGCCGGCTGATGAGGAGTGCCATATTGACAAGACAAAATTCTCGATACCGTTCGTATGCGGGGCACGCAATCTGGGCGAGGCGCTGCGGCGGATCGCCGAGGGAGCCGCGATGATCCGCACGAAGGGTGAGGCGGGAACGGGTAATGTCGTTGAGGCGGTACGGCATATGAGAGCGGTGAACCGCGAAATCCGCAGACTTGTCGGTATGCCGCAGGAAGAGGTAACAGGATTCGCCAAGGAAAACGGTATTCCTTATGAGCTGGCGTTAAAGGTGCGAGAGCTCGGACGGTTGCCGGTTGTAAACTTCGCCGCCGGAGGAATCGCGACCCCTGCCGATGCGGCGCTCATGATGCAGCTCGGCTGTGACGGGGTCTTCGTCGGCTCCGGAATATTCAAATCAGATGCTCCCGCCAAACGCGCCCGGGCGATCGTCAAGGCAACCGCCTATTTCAACGACCCAGCCAAGGTGCTTGAGGCATCGATGGACATTGGCGGGGCAATGCCCGGCCTCGAAATTTCCTCAATCCCCGCAGAACAACTGCTGGCAGGCCGGGGATGGTAATGGTTGCAATACTCAAACAATGAGCGGTTCCGGTTTTAGAGAAATGACAGACTCCGCAGGAACGATTGGGGTTCTGAATCTCCAGGGTGACGTATTCGAACATCTCGATCACCTGGAGCGGATCGGTGTTCCGGGCCGCCCGGTGAAGCATGCAGAGGAATTTGACAATCTGGCGGGACTGATCCTCCCCGGGGGCGAAAGCACCTGTCTTTCCAGGCTGCTGCGCATCTTCGGCATCGATAAGATTATCCTGCACCGATACGGCGAGGGACTGAAACTCTGGGGAACATGCGCGGGGGCGATACTGCTGGCCGGAGCGATAAAAGGCGAGACACCCCATCTGGGCCTGATCGACATGGAGATAGAACGTAACAGTTTCGGCGGCCAACTGGACAGCTTTACGTGCGAGGCTTCAGTGCCAGCGGTTTCCGCCTTGCCGCTGCCGCTTACGTTCATCCGCGCTCCGAAAATCACCTCTGTTGGCAGCGGGGTCGATATTCTGCTGCGGATGGACGATTTCATCGCTGCGGCCGAATCTCCGGGCGTTCTGGCGACAGTCTTTCATCCGGAATTGACCCCGTCATTGGAATTTCACCGTTATTTCGCCCGTAAATGCGGCCTGATACCCCCCTCGGAAGGGGGCGACGAATCCGTTTGGGAGCGGACAAGCTGGATGCGCCGGGCAAGAATCGCATGAGAAAAAAGCAAAAAACGGGCGATAGGCAGCCGGAAATCGCCCGTTTTCAAGGCGGATGCCGACTAACAGCAACATAGAGGGAAAATGATCATGGAAGACCTGAAAGGTTTCGAAAAAAAATATCTGCGCGGCCTGGCCCACAGCCTGAAGCCCCTTGTCCTGATCGGCAAGGAGGGGTTGACCGGCGGCACAATTCATGCTGTTGACGAAGCACTTTCCCTGCACGAATTGATCAAGATAAAATTCAACGATTTTAAAGAAAGTGGGCAAAAAACCGCCCTCACCGAAGAGCTTACGACCAAGACCAAAAGTTCCTTTGTGGGAATGATCGGGCATACCTCCACCTTATACCGCAAGCAGGCCGATCCGGAGAAACGGAAGATTCAACTGCCTGTAAAAATCAGGCGCAAGCAGGCTCGCCCTTCTGCCGGACGAAATGATTAGGTCGGAGGGGGGGTAAGAAGCGACTTGTATCAACTTCAGCGCAAAAGCTCGAGGCGGCGGCTGATTGCGGCCGCTTTTTCGACATTCCGGGAGGTAGCGTAAAAGATTCTCAGGCGTTCCAGCCAGGCCAGAAGGGCCCTTTTCCATCCCTTTTCCGATGCAGTTTTAACGGCGGCGGTGATCAGTTCCTCGTCGTACAGGTTATTGCGGACGGCCAAGCCGGAGGCTACCAGGCGGGAGAGTGGCTCCGTTATATTGAAGATAGCCCCTGCAACAATGGTCTTATTCGTTGTTCGCAGCGCCTCCCCGAAGGGGTGATAGATCTCAGGCAGAAGAGAAATGTCAACCGCCGCACTGTTTTCCGTCAGAAAGAGGAAAAAATTATCGTTCACCGGGTCGGGCGCCGCCGCAGTTATCTGCTTGTATTCTTCGCTTGCCGGCTCTTCCAGTACGGCAATCTGCAGGGCCATCCGGTTCAGCCAGGCCTTGGCGAGCAGATCCAAGTCCCCGCCGTTCTTTATCTGTTCCAGGGATTTGCGGAAGTGTATTTCCGTAGTCGCCGGCTCTTTATTAGCCAGATAGTCTTCTTTGAACATCTCCAGATACTTGTGCCCGGAGACAAGCCAGACAGGGGGCTTGGCCGCAAAACAACCGGAGCAAAACAGCGTCAGTAAAAGCAGCATCATGCACTTCTTCATGGCAGTTTGATCTCCGGCTTCTGCTTGAAGGGAAGCAAGCGGTCGATCTGGTCGGCGAGCCTGCCGATGGAGTTTATCGCCGCGTCAAGTTCGTTTCGCAACTGTTTCAAATTTTTCGAAGAGTCGGCAGTATCTGCCGTTATCATGTTTATGTTGTCGAAGGTTACGTTCAACTTCACAAGTTTGGAAAGGATGTCGCGGAGAATATCCCTGAATTGCGGCAGGACGCCGTCTTGGCCATAGAGCTGTTCCTCTGATTTGCCGACCATCCCGTCGACCCGCTGCAGGATTCCATCCGTTTTTGCCGCCATGTTTTTAAGACCACGCAGCGTTTCGTGAATCGATTTTATACTTTCCGGGTCATTCACCAGCATTTCCAGCAGGGAATTTCTTTTGGAGAAGCGGTGCGTCAACGTTTCTGCATCACGAAGGATACGGTTGACACCGCCCTCTGGGTCGGAGAGGGCGGTGGTAATTTTTACAATATTTTCAAGTATGTAATCGGCCTTTACGATTATCGGCTCAGCGCGCTTGATGATCTCGTTTATGTCGCTCGATACGGCAATTTCCGGTATTTTGTTCGTAGCCAGCGGGGGGGCGCTGAGGTCGATCGTTCGCACCACAAGCCGGGGCGTGCCGATAAGCGGCTTTTCGAGGATGAATTTGCTGTCATCCCGGATCATCCGCACATGCTGCCGGGGAATCTTTATCCGGACGATGACAACCCCTTTATCGCTCAGCTCCAGCGCGCTGACCCTGCCTATCGTAAAACCCAAAAAAACAACAGGCATGCCCGCGATCAGGTTTTCGCCGGTCTTCGAGGAAAGCGTATAGATATGATCCTTGCTGAAAAACCCTTTTTTGTAGGCAACATATCCTATGGTGGATGCTATCAGCAGGGACGTGACCATTATGAAAATACCTACTTTTAATTCAGCCCTCTGCATCTTGATGATCTCCGTAACGACCCTGTTGCGATTTATAGTCAAATATGTACACTTCCGCAATCATATCTTCAATCTGGGCAAAGGAATGCAGCAGAAATCTGTCATCTTGCAAACCCGGCAGCATTCTGAACGGTCTGTCAATAACGACGATGTTACTGCCCAACACCGACGCCCTGAGCAACTTGACACAAAAAAGCTCCTGGGCGCTCAAGGAATTTGCTCTTCTTGACGCCGCGCCGACCATCTGAAAACGCTGCATCAATTCAACGGCTAATTCCCTGGCTTTTTTAGCTGTCATGTTCTGGTGGTGCTGGGGAATAAGCGCGATGTTTCCCGCCGTGTCCAGATTAGAGAGAAGGGGAACATCGCCCGAAACAAGACCGATCAGCCGTTCCTGTTTTCGCAGAAAATCATGCATTGCTGTTTCGAGGGTCCCTTCGTCTGCGAAGAGCCTCAGATCAATCTTGGTATTAATGACAGCGCCTCTATCGTTATTATAACCAAAAACACCCTGATCATTCCATTTAACACCGCAACGGGGATGCTGGAAAGTTCGCGCGTTGCAGTTAATCCGCTACGTATAGGGATAAGGGAGATAAAAAAACCGAATGCCGCGGACTTGAATAAAACAAGTATTATATCAGGCAAGTCGGCTGAAGAGAGCAGTATTTCAATGTATGTGTCCGCATCTGTTCCAAAGACAAGGCCCGACACAAGAAGACCGACAGACAAAACGACAAGGGCGAAAAGACTCGTCAGAAGGACCATAGAAACCCCTACACTTATAATGCGGGGGATGAACAGATAGGCAATACGGTCAATCCCGAAAACATCGAGCGCATGGAGCTCCCCGTTGACCTTCATCACGGCAATTTCGGTGTTGATCGCAGAGCTGGAGCGAAGCGCAATCAGCATGACGGTAACGAACGGCGCAAGCTCGGTGACGACAAATCCTGTAAGCAGTTTTCCCAGATAGTCTGTAAGCCCCAAGCTTTTAACCATCTGGAAGAGGATGCCGTTTATCAGGACGCCCGAAGTAATCGCGACAACAATAAAAAGGGGAAGAATTTGGACAGATGTGAAATAAATCTGGTTTACAAGAACAGTGCGCGAAGCGCTATTGTAAGTGTCGCGCCGGAACAGGTTCACAAAAACCTTGAAGGAAAAGGCCAGCTCCTTCCCGAAAGAAGCTCCCGCAAGCATCGCCGCTCTTCCGATAATTTCGATTGTCTTTTCCATGCACCACCTCTGTTCGAGAACGTATGTAACCTTCATCCCGGGTGCAATTGTTATTGCGTGGTCAGATGCCGAGCTTAAAAAATCCTGTTGGGGAAAACAAATCTTTCGGCCGCTTTTCTATCATAGAGGTTATCGATCTGTAAATATCAACAAAGGAAAGATTTTATTTTTTTTATGATTCTGTTATAGGGGACCAAAATAATTTAGAGGGTAGCTTATGAAAATAGTACGCTTTTTAACAGATGGCGGTGATATTTGTCTGGGATCGATGGACGACGACAATCCGGGAGAGGCGCTGGTTCTGCAAGGGGATCTGTTCGGAAAGATTGAAAAGACAAACAAAGTCGTGCGGATCTCGCGACTGCTGTCCCCGCTGGACCCACCGAATATCCTTGCCGTCGGGCTGAATTACGGACGGCACGCCGACGAAAGCAAGATCAGCCGTCCGGACATCCCGGTATTGTTTATCAAGGCGACAACGAGCGTGATCGGTACAGGTGAAACGATCGTGCTGCCGGCGGTGGGGCCCCATCAGGTTGACTATGAGGCCGAACTGGCAATAATAATCGGCAAAAAGGCGAAAAACGTCCGACGGGAAGAGGCCTTGCAATATGTGCTGGGCTACAGTTGCGCCAATGACGTCAGCGCCAGGGACTGGCAGATTGAAAAACAGAAGCGACAGTGGGCGCGCGGGAAAAGCTTTGACACCTTCTGTCCCTTGGGGCCCAGCATCACCACAAGTGACGAAATCCCCAACCCGAATAATCTTCGCCTTGTTTCTCTCTTGAACGGCAAAATCATGCAGGATTCCAATACCTCGGACATGATTTTCGATATCCCGGCACTGATCAGCGATCTCAGCCAGTCCCTCACACTGCTCCCCGGGACGGTAATTCTGACGGGAACCCCGGAAGGGGTTGGTTTTGCCAGAAACCCGCCGGTCTTTCTCAGGGATGGCGACGAGATTGTTATAGAAATAGAAAAGATCGGGCGTCTTGTCAACCGCGTGGGCACAGAAGTATAAGCAACGGCGCCCCACGATGCCACCTTATTTTTTGCGGCTTACAGTCCGTCCGCCTCGCTTGTTCATTGAAGATGCCGGACCGATATGCCTTGACAAATGGCAACTGACACATATATTGCGACGAACACTGCCTTTTCTGTAAAGGCATACTGTTTGATATTGTTACTGGAGGAGGAAAATGAAAACGGAAAAAAGGGGACGAAAAACCTTCGTCATGTTTCTCATTGCTTTTTTAATCGGTTTTTTTATCGTTTCGGCCGTTGAGGTGCTACGCTCCTCTTTTTTTAAGTCGTCGCCGGTACCGGATGTGCAGGAGGCCTCGGCCGTTTCAACAGCTTCCCCCTCGCAGGCGCCGTTATCGTTTGCCGATTTGGCGGAGAGACTCAAGCCGTCCGTGGTGAACATCAGCACCACCAAGATAATCCGCGGGGGAGGAGTACGATCGCCGTTCGAAGGATCGCCTCTGGGACGATATTTTGGCGGCGATGATTTTTTTGAACGTTTTTTTGGCGATACTCCCCAGAGGGAATTCAAACAGAAGAGCCTTGGCTCCGGGTTTATCATCAGTCATGACGGTTATATCTTTACAAATAATCATGTCGTCGAGCAGGCGGACAAAATTCTGGTAAAGCTGTCCAACGGCAAGGAGTATGATGCAAAGGTCATCGGCAAGGATGCCAAAACGGACATCGCCCTGATTAAAATAAAACCATCGGAAAGTCTCCCCGTTGCGGATACAGGGGACTCGGACAAGCTGCGGGTCGGCGACTGGGTAATGGCAATAGGAAATCCGTTTGGGCTGGAGCAGACCGTTACCGTGGGGATTGTCAGCGCCAAAGGCAGGGTTATCGGGGCGGGCCCCTATGACAATTTTATCCAGACAGACGCCTCCATCAACCCCGGAAACAGCGGCGGACCGCTTTTCAATATGGATGGCCAGGTAATAGGGATAAACACGGCCATCGTCGCGCAGGGGCAGGGAATCGGCTTCGCGATTCCGATCAGCATGGCAAAGACGATCCTGCCGGACCTGAAGTCACGGGGCAAGGTGACGCGGGGGTGGATGGGCGTATCAGTACAGGACATCAGTGAAGATATCTCCAAAAGCCTGCGGCTGAAAGATCAAAAAGGCGCTTTGATTTCCGATGTTGTCGCAGGAGACCCTGCTGAAAAGGCCGGACTGCGGGCCGGGGACGTGATAACGGAGATAAACGGCAAGGCTGTAAAAAACACCCATGAGCTGCTTCTTATGATCGCCGGCTTGCGCGTCGGGGAAACCATCAAGGTAACGGTTATCCGTGATGGGCAGGAAAAAATCTTCCCGATTTTAATTGCCGAAAGAACGGACAGAACAGAAACGGCCTCCGCAAAGATTTCCGGCGAGGCATTCGGGATGTCCGTGCAGGAAATAACCCCGGAAATCGCCGGACAATTGGGACTGCCCGTAAAGAAGGGGATAATCGTCGTCGATGTTCAAGGGGGAAGTCTGGCGGATGAGGTAGGAATCCAGCCGCAGGATATCATTCTCCAGGTAAACAAGGCGAAGGTGACGACAATGAAGGAGTATAAAAGTGAAATAGCGAAAGCCGGCTCCAAGGGCAACATTCTGCTTCTGATAAGGCGGGGCAGGGCAACCTTCTTTGTGCCTCTTGTGAAGTAGGTAACGGTAACCATTGACGGTGCATAGCGAAACCTTTTCCATGCAGACAATTAACAATTGTCCGGCCGAATCATGTTGCGGGTGAAACTCCGTAATGAGCTTGTTGAAATCTATGAACGGCTGGAGGGACACTTCGGCGATCTGCACTGGTGGCCGGCGGACGACCCTTTTGAGGTTATGGTCGGGGCTATTCTTACGCAGAACACCGCCTGGACAAACGTCGAGAAGGCGATCGCCGCGTTGCGGGAAAAAGGGCTTCTCCTGCCTGATAGAATACTAAGGATTCAGGCCGAAGAGCTGGCTGAGCTGATCCGTCCTTCCGGTTACTATCATCTGAAAACAGCAAGGCTGAAGGCATTTGTAAGGTTCTTTGCGGAATGTTATTCCGGCAGCGTTGAAGAGATGCAAAAAGAGGCGCTGCCTGTTCTCCGGGACAAGCTCCTGGGTGTCTGGGGAGTGGGTCGGGAGACGGCGGACAGCATTCTTCTTTACGCCTGCGAAAAACCCGTCTTCGTTATTGACGCCTACACGAGAAGAATCCTGCTTCGTCACCAATTGATCACTGAAAAACTGGAATATGAGGGAATACAGGCCCTTTTTATGGAGACCCTCCCCCATGAGATACCGCTTTTTAAGCAGTATCACGCGTTAATCGTCAACACCGGGAAGAATTTCTGCCGAAAGAAGCCAAATTGCAACAACTGTCCGCTCGACGTTTTGAGAAAAGCGGAGCAGGCAAGAGAGTGACGCCATGAAATTACACGACTATACAGGTGTAATCCATTTGCACTCCCGGTATTCCTTCGACGGGCGGGCGCCGGTCCCGGAAATACTCACCGCGGCACGGGCAAATAACATAGATTTTCTTCTGCTGACCGATCATTCAACGCTGCAGGCGCGGACGGACGGATTAGAGGGATGGAGTGACGGCGTGCTTCTGATCGTGGGCGAAGAGATTGCCCCGCGTTTCAACCACTACTTGGCGTTTGGCCACGAAAGAGCGGTGGATTGCGCGGAAAAAGAGCCTGATCTGCCTACCCAGACCTATATTGACCGAGTGGCGACTCTGGGCGGGTTTGGATTTATAGCCCATCCTGACCACGCGGGAACAACGCTGTTTCATGTGAAACATTACCCCTGGCGGGAGTGGTCGGTAACGGGCTATACCGGCATCGGCATCTGGGATTTTATGACGGACTGGCAAAACAGCCTGACCGGCTATCTACGGGCGATTCTGAGCTACTCGTTTCCGGCGTTTTTTCTGCGCGGCCCCTGTCCGGCCACGCTCGCACGCTGGGACGCCCTGACAATGGAGAAACCCTTCGTCGGAATCGGCGAACTGGACAACCACGATACTCCGGAGCGCCTATGGCGCTTTACCTTTTCGGTATTTCCGTTTTCCCGAGTCTTTAACCTGATCCGAACGCACATCCTGACCGATCGTCCGCTGAGCGGCAACAGTCAGGACGATATCGGGGAGGTGCTCAACTCCCTCAAACAGGGGCACTGCTACGTTTCCCTCGACTACTTCCATCCGGCGGCGGGATTCTCCATGACACTTCAAGATGGGCAATCAGCGGCCACGATCGGGGATCGGTTCCTTCTTCACGAGACCGCCCAACTACAGGCAACGTTTCCCCATCGGGCAAAGATAAGGCTTATCAAAAACGGGCTGTTGATTGAGGAAACAGTTGGAGAGAAACTGTCTTACATGGTTCGCAACCCGGGCGTTTACCGGATCGAGGCTTACCTGAATGCCTTCGGACGCTATCGTCCCTGGGTCTTCGGGAATCCGATCTATGTCGCCGGCCGGCAGCATTGACACAGATGTACTGTTGAACATTCCGTCCTCTATTTTCTCGACAGCTCATCTCCAATGGTCGCGCCGATCTTCTTCATGATTTAGGCAAAATTTGGTTCAGCCACGAAGAGCCTATTGACCACTTCATGCATACACTGACGAGGCTTGATAACCCAGCCGAATCAAATTCTATGATCTTCCCGTATAACAACCCTGCTTCCCCCGTGGATGCCGGCGCTCCAGTTCTTGGGGGCCTTGATCGATTTCAGACGGTCGAGTTCGCCGATATTCTTGAGCCGCTGATAGATGAGCTGCCAGGCGCAGGGGCGGTCGGCCCTCACTTCGCAGCGGTCTTCACGGGAGCCGCCGCAGGGACCGTTCAGCATGTGCTTCGCGCACCGGGTGACGGGGCAGATACCGCCGTACTCGTGGAGGACGCACTTGCCGCAGGCGATGCATTTTTCCGTCCAGGTGGCCCGCTCCTCCAGGATGCCGATGAAGGCCGTATCGAGCCCCGCATAGACCGGCTTGTCGTACCGCTCGGCGATCGCCTGGACCCCGGCGCCGCAGCCGAGCGACAGGACGACGTCGTTCCGCTCTATCGCCTCGGCCGCCTTCTCTATGAAAATGTTGTCGCACTGCCGTTCGATGGTCAGCTCCTCGACCTGGAAGTCGAGGTTCTGCAACCGCGATGCGATGCGCAGGGCCGAGGCGTTGATGCTGACCTCGCGCTCCCCCCCGGCCAGGCAGACCGTGACGCAGGTGCCGCAGCCCAAGAGGAGGATCTTCTTTCGGCCTTTCAGTATATCGACGAGTTCGGGAACTTTTTTCCTTTGTGCGACTATCATATCCTCATCTCCGCAGTGGTTGGGGGGTTAACGCCTCTTAACGGGCTCGGCCCGAGGTTTTTCAGGATGGCCAGCATCTCATTGATGTGATCGACAAGCGGTATCGCCCCCGCCGCCGATATGTTGATCATGCGGATCCGCTCCTCCTCCAGGCCGGTCTCGGAGAGGAATTTCCGTGTATAGCCGACACGGCCTTTGGCCAGAAGATTGCCCTCGGTGAAATGGCAGCCGCCTTCCAGGCATCCGGCGACAAGAATTCCATCGGCGCCCTTTTCAAAGGCCTTCATGAAAAACTCCACCTCCAGCCTCCCCGTGCAGGGCGTTCGGACGATGCGCACATTCGGAGGGTACTGTAACCGCATGGAGCCCGCCAGGTCCGCGGCGGAATAGGAGCAGTACTGGCAGCAGAAGGCAATCAGCAAGGGTTCGAATTTTTCGTTTGTCATGGAAGGCCTCGATCTATTTTCAGTTACACGCGACAGTCAAATGGTGCTCCAGCAGATCGTCGAGCATCGCATTGAACTGCCGGGACTCGAAATGGTTGAGCTGAATCGCGCAGGCGGGGCATTCGGAGGCGCAGATGCCGCAGCCCATGCATTTGGCCGCCGTAATCTCTCCCTTGTTGTCCCCGTTCGCAAAGGGCGCGCCGTAGGGGCAGACGTGAACGCAGGTCATGCAGGAGATGCACTTGTCCTGGTTCACCGCCGAGACCTGGGCGCCCACTTCCAGATGGGTCTTGGAGAGGACGGTCGCCGCCCGCGCGGCCGCGGCCCGTGCCTGGGAGATGTTCTCGTCGATCATCTTCGGCGAATGGGCGAGTCCGCAGAGATAGACGCCCTCGGTGGCAAAATCGACGGGGCGGAGTTTCACGTGCGCCTCCAGGAAGAAGCCGTCGGCGTTGAGCTGGAGTTTCAGCATGTCCGACAGCTGCCGGTTGGCGGAAGGTGCGGTGATCCCGGTGCTCAGGATGACCCGATCAGCTTCGATCTCCACCTGGTCGTTGACATCGGGGCTCTCGACTCTCACCAGAAGGCCGTTCTCCCGGGAGACGACCGGCGGCTTTTCTTCGCTGTACCGGAGAAAGACGATGCCGGCGTCGCGGGCCATTTTGTAGTACTTCTCCCGGAAACCATAGGTCCTCATGTCGCGGTAGAGGATATAGATGTTCGCGGCGGGGTTTTTCTTCTTGAGGGCGAGCGCGTTCTTCACCGCCATGGAGCAGCAGATGCGGCTGCAGTAGGGCCGATCGCTGGTCCGGGAGCCGGCGCACTGGATCATGACGATGTTCCGGGCGCCCTCGTCGAAGCTGCCGTCGTGGAGCCGTTTTTCCAGTTCGCTCTGGGTCAGGACCTCTTCCGACTCGCCGTAAAGGAATCCGACCGCTTTCGCCGGCTCCGCCCCGGTGGCCGCGATGATGGCGCCGCAGGAGATGTCGGTTCTGGCAATCTCGCCCTGGCCGTTGCCCTTGCCCCGCTCGGAGACAGTCGCTACGAATTTTCCGACATGGCCGCTGACTTTGGTCACGTCGCTGTTGAGATAAACGGTGATGTTCCGGTGATTCTGCGTCCGGTACAACAAATTGGCCGTAAAGAAGTAGGGATCGTCGCCCTCCAGCACGGAATGGACGTTCAATATCTGCCCCCCCAGGGCATCCGCTTTTTCGATGAGCGCGACTTTGAATCCCTGATCCGCGAGCGAGAGGGCGGCGGTCATGCCGCTCAATCCACCCCCGATAACCAGGCCGTCCTGCACGATCGCAAGAGATTCCCCGAAAAGGGGTTTCAGGAGCCTCGCCCGGGCAAGGGACATCCGTACCAGTTCGATCGCCTTTTGCGTGGCGACCTCCGGCGTTCCGGAGTGAACCCAGGAGCATTGGTCCCTGATGTTGGCCAGTTCGAAGAGATAGGGGTTCAATCCCGACTCACGCAGCGTTTCCCGGAAGAGGGGCTCGTGGGTCCTTGGGGTACAGGAGGCGACCACCACCCGGTTCAGCCGGAACTCTTCGATCCGCTTCTTGATTTCGGAGAGGCTCGCATCCGAGCAGGTGTACATGGTGTGCGAGGCCACGACCACGTGGGGATCGCCTGCGATGGCCTCGGTCACCTTTTCCACATCCACGGTGCCGGCGATGTTGATCCCGCAGTGGCAGACAAAGACGCCGATCCGCGGTACGTCGTCAGCCACGTCATGCTCCTGCGGATAGCTCTTCTTCGTTATGAGGGTATTGCGCACCTGCGCCAGAAGCTCCATGGACATGGCGGCGGCGGCGCTTGCCTGGGTAACGGTCTCCGGGATGTCCTTGGGTTCCTGAAAGGCGCCGGCCACAAACACGCCGGGCCGTGACGTTTCCAGCGGGGAGAAGCGGCTCGTTTTGCAGAAGCCGAACTCGTTGAGTTCGATCCCCAGCTTCGCCATGCTTTCGGAAATCACGGGTTTGGGATCCAATCCGACGGCCAGGACCACCAGGTCGAAATCGCGCTCCACGGGCTGGAAGTGTTCATCCATATAGCGCAGCCGGACATCCCGCGAGCCGGGAACCTGAAGGACGCGGGAGGGCATGCTCTTGATATATTTTATATTCTCCTTACTTCTGGCCCGTTCGTAATACTGGTCGAAGTCTTTGCCGAAGGCGCGGATGTCCATGTTGAAGATCGTCGCCTCGAGACCCCGGGTGTGTTCGCTCGCCACCAGGGCCTGTTTGGTCGTGGCCATGCAGCAGACGGAAGAGCAGTAGGGATTCCCGGATTTGACGTCCCGGGATCCGGCACATTGGATCCAGGCGATTTTTTTGGCTTCCTTGCCGTCATCCCGGCGGACGACATGGCCGGCAAAGGGACCCGCGGCCGAGAGCATCCGTTCGAACTGAACGCTCGTCAGGACGTTCTTGTAGCGGTTGAACCCGTATTCCCCTTTGCGTTTGGCGTCGAACTCCTCGAAGCCCGGAGTCAGGATGACCGAGCCGACATCCAGGATGAGGGTCTCCTCCTCCATGGCATGGTCGACGGCCTTCTTGTCGCAGGCGGCGACGCATTCCATGCATTCGGAGCACTGGGCGCAGTTCAGGCAGCGCTCGGCCTCCGCCAGGGCCTCCTCCTCGGAAAACCCCGCTTCGATCTCCCGAAAATCAGCCGTCCGCTCGCTCGCCGGGAGCATGGCCGCCTCGGCCCGCTCTCTCTTTTCCACGTCGTCCGTGGAGGGGAGGGATTCCTCGGGCAGAGGCTTCAGCGTGTCCGCGAAGCGGTCCAGCCGGAGGTCCTTTCCGTTCAAAAAGCGCTCAATCGATTCGGCGGCCCTTTTGCCCGCGGCCACGGCCTGAATGACGCTCCCGGGGCCGGTCGCGTTTTCGCCGCCGGCGAAGATCCCCTTGGCCGACGTTTCCAGGGTCATGGGATCGGCGGTGAAGCAGCCCCGGCCCGTCGCGATGTCACAGTGGGCAAGCAGCTCGGGGTGGACCGCCTGGCCGATGGCCACGATGATCTGGTCGGCGTCAATGGTTTTCAGATGGTTCTCATCGTAGGCGGGGCTGAAGCGGCCCTTCTCATCGAAGACGCGGGTGCACTCCCGAAACTCGATGCCGGCGACGGCGCCGTCGCCGAGGATGCGGTTCGGCCCCCAGCCGTTGTGGATCGTGATCCCCTCGGCGAGAGTCGCCGCGATCTCCTCTTTGTAAGCGGGCATCTCATCGCGCTTTTCCAGAGACACCATCTCGACCTGCTTTCCCCCGAGCCGGAGGGCCGTCCGCGCCACATCCACGGCCACGTTGCCGCCCCCGATGACCAGGACATGCCTGCCGACCTTAGGCTTGTTGTCGGGGCTGCCGGCCTGTCTCAGGAATTCCACGCCGAAATCGACGCCGGGGGTTGCTTCGCCGGGAATCCCCAGCTTTCGGCTAACGTGGGCGCCGGCGCTGATGAAAACCGCCGCGTTTTCCTTCCGCAACTCCTCCATGGTCTTGTCCGTGCCGATGCGGCAGTTGAGGACGATCTTCACGCCCCTGCGCCTGATGAGTTCCACTTCGTAGGCGAGGATCTCCTTGGGGAGGCGATAGGCCGGGATCCCCCAAAGGAGCATGCCGCCGGCGCCGCCGGCGGCTTCATAGACGGTCACGGCAAACCCCCGGTCGGCCAAATCCCCGGCTGCCGTGAGTCCCGCCGGTCCCGCGCCGATGATGGCAACCTTCTTGGCATCGGCCGCTTGAGATTTCTCCTCCGGCAGGGCCAGCTCTCCCGCCTTCACCATGGCGATCTCCCGGTCCACGGCGAATCTTTTGAGCTGCCGGATGGCCAGCGGCGCGTCCACATCGGCGCGGGTGCATCTCTTCTCGCAGGGGGCCGGGCAGACCCGGCCGCAGATCGCGGCCAGGGGGTTCCGCTCCCGGATCAGATCCGCAGCCTTCTTGTACTCCCTCTTCTTTATCAGTTGGATATACCCCTGGACATTGATGTTGGCCGGGCATTCCATCTTGCAGGGTGCGTGCCCCAGCTTGAGGATCCTCGGTTTGGCGGGGATCGCCTGGGCGGAATATTTCTGGATGACCTTTCGCTTTCCCAGATCGCGGTTGTAGCGGTCGGCGATTTCGACCGGGCAGGCCTTGGTGCAGTCGCCGCAATCGTTGCAGATTTTCTCGTCGATGTAGCGGGGAGACTTCTTGACGAAGGCCTTGAAATTCCCGGGCGTCCCTTCCAGCTTTTCCAATGTGGAAAGGGTCAGAATTTCGATGTTGAGATTGCGGGCGCACTCGACCAGCTTTGGGGAGACGATACAGGTCGCACAATCGCCGGTCGGAAAGGTCTTGTCGAGATGGGCCATCTTACCGCCGATGGCGGCCGAATTTTCGACCAGGTAAACCTTGAACCCGGAATTGGCCAGGTCAAGGGAGGCCTGGACGCCGGCGATGCCTCCTCCCTGCACCAGTACAGCGCCGACTTTTTTCTTATTACCTTTTTCCATGATTCATGACCTTACCGATAACCGAACACGATTCATCGCCCCCTTGGGCGATACGATCAGCTTGTCGAGCCCGAGTTCATCCCCGGACAAGCCGAGACAGGCCCCCATGAGTTGCGTAATGTAAATGACCGGCATGTTGTAGCGCCTGCCGCCGGCCCTGAAGATATCCTCCTGCCGCATATCCAGGTTGATCTGGCACATGGGGCAGGCCACGGCCAGACACTCGGCTCCGGAATCTTGGGCCATGGCAAGGATCGACTCGGAGAGTTTGACGACGAGATCCGATCTGGTGAGCGTCAGCGACCCGCCGCAGCATTCGACCTTATGCGGCCAGTCCAGGCCCACGCCGCCCATGGCGTCGATGAGCCGGTCCAGATAGACGGGATTCTCCGGGTCATCGAGCCCAGCCACCTCCGGCGGGCGCACCATGAGACAGCCGTAGTACGGCGCCACCTTCAGCCCTCCGAGGGAGTGGGTCAGCGCCTTTTTGAAGGCCGCAAGCCCCATATCCTCGACGACGATCTCCACGAAATGGCGCACCCGGACGGTGCCGTCGTAATCCTGTCCCAGGGCGGCCGCAACGATCTCCCGTTTTCGGGGATTCGTGGCGATTTCATGGTTGGCGATCTTCAACCGGCTGTAGCAGGAGGCGCAACTGACCACCATGTCGAGCCCCATCTCCTTCACCTTGAGAAGATTGGCGGCGGCGAGCGACAGGGAGAGATCGTGATCGACCTGATGGGCCA
>Ga0208373_1002944_pt1 | contig 17634 bp, 15 predicted proteins | sample RifOxyC2_FD_184036 | JGI IMG/M metagenome (GOLD analysis project Ga0208373, IMG submission 184036) | Soil microbial communities from Rifle, Colorado - Rifle Oxygen_injection C2 (SPAdes) | ecosystem: Environmental > Terrestrial > Deep subsurface > Rock core/Sediment | place: Rifle, Colorado... | reverse complement strand
AACGTATTAAAGAAACTGCAAACGATCCTATCGCATCGTTTATGACAACCAAAGTACATACGGTTCAAGCAGACGATTCGCTCATGCAAGTTGCAACAATGCTTTCAGAATTTCGATTACGGCAATTGCCTATTGTTGATAACGATGGTGTATTAGTTGGGTCGATTAGCCGTACGGATGTGAAAATTGCTATTGGGAGGGTATTAGGTATTGATACACAAGAATAATCATTCATTTACTTATTTATGTTTTTGTTAGCAGTCGTTATTTTCGTTCTCACGTATGCGATTATTATTTCAGAAAAAATTCATCGTACGGTTGTTGCATTGGCAGGCGCGGCATTGCTTATTTTGCTTGGAGTATTAAATCAAGAAGCGGCGTTAGAGGGGGTTGATTTTAATACACTTGGATTGTTAATTGGCATGATGATTATTGTGGCTATTGCAAAGGAAAGTGGCATGTTTCAATACGTTGCTATCTGGGCGGCAAAGGTGGCAAAGGGGAAGCCAATCCCCATTTTCATTTTATTAGGAGCTATTACTGCTGTTTTTTCAGCGTTTTTAGATAACGTGACAACGGTATTGTTAATGGTGCCGGTCACGTTTGTCATTACCCATAACTTGAAACTGAATCCGAAAATGTTCTTAATTGGCACTATTTTACTTTCTAACGTTGGTGGTGCAGCAACACTCATTGGAGATCCACCAAACATTTTAATTGGAAGTGCTGCAGGGTTATCATTTAACGATTTTCTTTTCAATTTAGGTCCAGTTGTTGTAATAGTTTCAGCAGTTACCTTAGTATTACTGTATTTCAAATACCGAAAACATCTCGTCACAACTCCAGAAGCACAAGCACAAATATTGAAATTTAATCCCAAAGAAGCAATTACTGATAAGCCTCTTCTCATTAAATCGCTCATTGTATTAGGGGTTGTATTGGTTGGATTTTTTACACATAGCATGACGCATTTAGAAGGTGCGACGATTGCACTTGCTGGGGCAGCGTTACTATTATTGCTTACCATGAATGAACCGGAAAATCCGTTACGGGAAGTAGAATGGACAACTATTTTTTTCTTTATCGGATTATTTATCCTTGTACGCGGAATGGAAGAAGTTGGCGCAATTCATATATTAGCGGAAAAAATGTTAGAATTAACAAAAGGGGATTTAACTGTTACAACACTGACCGTTTTGTGGGCTTCTGGCGTTTTTTCAGCCATTGTTGATAATATTCCATTTGTGGCAACCATGATTCCTTTGATACACAATATGGGTGAAATTTCCGGTATCGCCCTTGGACCACTATGGTGGGCCTTAGCATTAGGTGCTGATATTGGGGGCAATGCAACTATTGTTGGAGCATCTGCAAACGTTGTGGTGAGTGGTTTGGCAGCAAAAGAAGGGCATAAAATTGGGTTTGGAGAATATATGAAAGCAGCGCTTCCATTAACATTTGTTGGACTATTGATTTGTACTGGATATGTCTACATTCGATACCTGGCATAGATGAGCAGTACAGTGCCTAAATTACACGCATTATAGTATCGTACGGCAAATATTTATTGCTGTACGATACTCTTGAAAGCAGGGTTCATACTTGCAAGTTGCTTAATTCGGTGATATTATTTCGCTGCCTTGAATACTGAGGAGCGAACAAGCGGTACGTCTTTCAAAACGAAAGCGCTTCAATAGCAATGAATCAGTATTAATTAGAACGGTTTGAAGCCGTTTTTTACGTATTAAGTCACGTAAGTTATAAAAATATTACTCATTATATTTGTATGGATGCTCAAACAAACTTAACCATTTTATTTGCAGGTATCGTTGTCGCTTTTTTAGCGCTGGATCTTGGATATTTTAATCGAAAAAGTCATAAGATCGAATTTAAAGCCGCTTTATATCAATCGTTGTTTTGGATAGCAATATCTATCGTATTTGGCTTTTTGATTTTTGTGTATATAGGACGAGAAATGGCTGCAGAATTTCTCAGTGCGTATGTGACAGAAAAAATGCTTTCCGTTGATAACCTGTTTGTCATTATGCTTATTTTCAGTTTCTTTAAGCTGGAAGAGAAATATCATCATCGTGTACTGTTCTGGGGGATATTAGGTGCTATTGTTTTCCGTGGGATTTTTATCGGTGTTGGTGCATACATTATTGGTCAGTTCCATTGGGTGCTCTATATCTTTGGAGCTGTTTTATTATACACTGGCGTAAAATTGTTGCGTGAGAAAAAAGAAGAACACATCGATTTTAACAACAATCGAATTATACGCCTCGCACGGAAGTATTTACCATTTACCGCGAATCATCACAATGGGAAGTTTTTCTTTCGTGAGAACGGCAAGTTCATGTTTACTACACTTTTTATGGTGATGTTGTTAATTGAAGGTACAGATATCATTTTTGCTGTTGATTCGATACCAGCCGTATTTGCTATTTCACAAAATCCATTTATTGTGTATACCTCGAATATTTTTGCAATTATGGGGTTGAGAGCACTATTTTTTTTAATTGAGAGCGTGTTACATCGTTTTCATCATTTGCAAAAAGGTCTAGCATTTATATTGTTATTTATCGGATTAAAAATGCTTTCTGGAATAGTTGGGTTCCATGTGTCATCGTTAATATCGTTTGGTATTATTATGTTTGCACTTGCTACTTCGATTATATTATCCATTATTTTTCCAAAGAAAATTTAACGCAATTGTGTATAATATAAGTTGATACAAATATTAATCATCAACAAATATGATAGGTAAGTTACAGAACAGAAAAAAAGTTGGTCTTGCTTTAGGAAGTGGTTCAGCACGAGGACTTGCTCATGTTGGTGTGATTAAATCACTTATTAAGCACCATATTCCGATTGATTATCTTGCAGGCACCAGTATTGGTGCGTGGGTTGCTGTTTATTTTGCATTACATAAAGACATTGAAGAAGTAGAGGCAAAAATGGTAGGTTTTAAAAAAGAAAAATTACGAGCATTTTTTGAACCAACCTTGCGTGGTGGGTTCATTAAAGGAAAAAAGATTGAGAAATTGTTTTACGAATGGTTTGGGAATGTACATTTTAATCAGTTACTCATTCCAACTACTGTTGTTGCAACGGATTTAATTTCTGGAAAAGAAGTTGATATTGATTCTGGTCTTGTTGTTCCTGCAGTGCGAGCAAGCGTTTCTATTCCTGCTGTGTTTCAACCAGTTCAAATAGGTAAGCATTTATTGGTAGACGGTGCAATAACTAATGCCGTTCCGGATGATGTCGCAAAACGCATGGGTGCTGATGTGGTGATTGCCGTTAATCTGGATAAACATTTTATTCATCAAGAATTTAAAACCGACCGTCTATTATTAAGAAAAACAGTAACTCGCTCATTGGATATACTGCGGTATCATCTGACTGAGCATTCAACGAAAACAGCGCATATAATGATTGAACCGAAAATTGATTTATATTGGTTTTCGGGATGGAAACAATATTTTCAAGAAAATACTTCACAGCATATGGTGGATATTGGAGAACAAACTATGGATGAATATATTCCAGAAGTAAAACGACTTTTAGAGTAGGAAAGAGTATTGTCATTTTAACCATTAGCTATGAGACAGGCGTCGTTGTTTGAGATGACGTACAATATACCACACAATTGCGAGAATAACGAGAATAAGAATTGTCATGTCAAAGTCGTGTAATTTTTCCCGAATGAGTTCCCAGTTTTTTCCCATTTTTACACCGAGCCAAGTAAATAAAATACACCACGGCAAAGCCCCAAGAAATGTATAAAGAGAGAACGTTTTTACATTCATTTTAGCAATACCTGCAGGAAATGAAATATACGTTCGAATCACTGGTAGTAGACGTCCCACAAATACCATGAGTTCTCCACGTTTTGCAAACCAACGATCCGCAATATCCAAATCGTGTTTAGAAATCAGAAAATATTTTCCATATTTTTCAATGACTGGTCGCCCACCTTTCATGCCGATCCAATAGGCCAGAAGCGAACCAACCAAGTTACCAAACGCGCCTAAAAAAGAAACCACCCAGAAATTCATTTTTCCATCTGCAACGAGAAACCCAGAAAAGGGCATAATCACTTCTGAAGGCATAGGAATTCCACAGCTTTCCACAAGCATAAGAAGAAATACTCCTGGATATCCCATAAAATCAATAATACTGACAACAGTATGCGCGAGAATATCGATAATGGCTGAAATCATAAAAAATAAAAGGTTAAGTAATAACTGTGGTATTATATTTTTTGTAATCAAAAAAAGCAAGACTGATCCATAAAATACCCAAGTCACTATTTCAAAATAATTTACGCATTCTGCACTCATCTTCACGCCATCTTTGCCCAAAAAATTCCTCGAAATATCTTGATATTCCTTGAAATTTTTCGAACAAATCTGGCGCAAATCTCTGGCACGGACTGTACAAATTATTTTGCAACAGTGCCTAAGCTCGTCAACAAAGAAAGCTCATGCTACACTATACCTATGTTTTCTATTAGTGTAATTTTTCTATTTATTATTTTACTTCTGTTATGCGCTTGGACCATATATATTATTGTGCAACTTATATTATTATTAGTGAGTTTTAAACAAGATGTACCATATGTGCCATTAAGCCGATCATCTCTTCGCACAATTATTCGTTCACAGCTCTTAGATAATCGTCATACCATTGTAGATCTTGGTTGCGGAACAGGAACCATTCTTGCCGCTCTTACCAAGCACTATCCTGATGCAAAGCTGATAGGAGTTGAAAAAAATGCATGGGTTGTTCGAGCAGCGAAATTGCGTTGTTTATTTTGGCGTCGAAAACCGACGATCATGCAGGGGGACATGTTTGATTATTCACTGCAGCACGTAGATGCAGTAGTTGGATTTTGGGTTACGGATGTAATGAAATCGCTTCTTGAAAAATGTGCAAAAGAATGTAAAAAAGAGTGTATTATTATTGCCGCTGTTGTACACGAGAAGTTTAACCCACCAGATCATTTGGCGTTCGAAAAAAAACTGCTTCCCAATACGAAAAAGGTATGGGTCTATACGCGCATACCTCAATCATAATACTATTCTAAAATAGTGGTGAGAATGGTTACTGTGAATTCATCTTTTGGTTGAAGAAGACCGATACTTAACGTACGTTCACCTTTTGTTGCGCTATACGTTATTGTTCTGCCGTCCTCAGAAAATGCTTCTATTGCTGGTTCTGTACTCCATCCTTGCTTCTCTAATGCTTCTTCATACCAACTGTTGAGAGTATCAAAATCATCTATAGAAGTAAGTGAAACAATAAACCCATCTATTTCTGTTGTCGTTTCTTTTATTGTTGCATCAGGATACAGAGGAACATCTGTAGGAAAATTTTCAGGAATTATTTTGGCAGCTTCTCCATTGGTAGGAGGTACTATTGAAGAAGGAGTGGCATTATTATTGATTGGTTCGTTTATATTGATCGGCTGATTGTTTGCCATTGGAGAAACTGCAGGAGTGGATGCTCCACAGCCGACAATGATAGTGGAAATGAGTATGAGTTGGAGAGTAAGAAGTATTTTCATAAGAGAAGGATTAAAAGTTACCGTGATAATAAAAAGGTAGTATACTATAGTTTATCTATTAATAATAATTTTTAGCTCTATGTTTACTACTCTTCGTTGTTATTTTTCCGCTATTGTTGCTGTGAGTTTTTTTGTTGTTCCTTGCATAGTTTCTGCTCAAACAATTACTCAAAATGCCATTGTGGTTGGTTCAGGAAAGGGGAATGCTCCTGGATATCACAAAGGAGTAGTGAACTTATATGATCCAGTTGAAGGAACTATTTTGCTCTCGTTTACTGCATATGCAGAAAAAGTGGGTGTAAAAATTGCGGTGGGAGATGTGGATGGTGATGGCGAGAAAGAAATTGTCACGATTCCTGCAAAACATACAAGAAATCCACGTTTAAAAGTATTTAATTTAGCAGGAGAAGAAGAAATAAATAATTGTATTTGGAATCAACGATTAAAAAAAGCCAGGCGGCACGATCTTGCTGTTGGTGATGTGAATAACGATGGAGTAGATGAAATAATTATTTTTTCTGGTACGATAAAAAAAGGCATTCGTGTATATAGTATAAAGAAACAAAATACAGTAGAGTTGTTAGGCAAATATGTGGGTGATTTACTGCGCCATAGCTATGCTCATGGCGCGGTTGTTGCTGTTGCAAATGTTGATATCGCTACAGATGCAGCAGAAATTGTCACAGCGCCAGCCAGCGGTACGGCACGTGTAGATTTATGGAAATTTCATAATGGTAAAATACAATTTGTATCAAACGCAACCTTTGATACCAGTGCTACCTATTCACGTGGAATGCAGATTGGCACAGAGCGCGGAGCAATATATGGATATTTTCGTGTGAATAAAGGAATGCTGAGTAAATATACTTATTCGAGTGCAAATATATTTCAGGTAGGAGACATGTTGATTCATCCAATAGGAATGATTGGTGACTTGGCTGTCGTAGGAAAACAATTGGTTGTATCAAACTGGAAGAAAAAGGAAATCAATATTTATAATACAAATGGTGATAAAACCTTCACTTTTACTGTTGATAGCAGGGGAGCATTTTTGGATTATTTAAGTCAGTAGTAAATATTTTTTGCTAATATTGGCTCTATTTTTGTTTTTTATTATACACAGGTTTACAATCTTGTGGTTTTTGCCAAAAAACTGTACAATTATCCAGTGTAATCATTATTAATTAACTAAGTATAAATAAAAAACCATGAGAAAACCAATGACAAAATCTCAAATGATTGCCCTGCTTTCTGAAAAGACCAGCATGAGCAAAAAAGATGTCACAAGTTTTATAGATACACTTGTTGGCGTTATTTATGACGAAACAAAAGAAGCGGGTGTTTGTACTCTTCCAGGGCTTGGTAAACTCGTAAAGAAAACACGTAATGCACGTGTCGGTCGCAATCCGGCAACTGGTGAACAAATTCAAATTCCTGCAAAGACTGTCTGTAAATTTCGTTTGTCAAAAGCAGCAAAAGATGCAATTCTTTCATAATTCATCCTATTGTTTCACGATCGTTCTTGTATAACGTGATACATCGCATATAAAAAGGGCTCAACTAAACATTGAGCCTTTTTTATATATAATAATACAAAAATACACCAAGAAAAATGCTTTGGTAGATAAGACTGGTTCGATATCGAATGGGGGTATGAATGAGATTATGAAATTCCATGTGAAATGTATACTGTTTTTTTAAAAACCAGTGATAGCAGCCTTGTATTTTTTGTAGAGTGCCGATATATCGTTTTTTAAATTGATGTTGATTTTTTGTATGAAGAGTCATGAGTATGTCTGGCAAGACCCCGCCAATAATCGCTGCTGTAATAAGAGAAACTTGATATTGAGGTGTGTAATTGAGAATAATGAGTGTAATAACAATAAGAAAAAACAGATCAATCGCTGCAGAAATAAGTGCAAGAGCATCTCTGGTATTGTGAACATGACGCCAGTACAGCCACTCATCACCATGAGGAATAACATCGGTAAGGTAATGGCTTGATAATGCTACAGTAAATCCAACAAGAGGATTAGCAGTCCACTGCGTTACCATTATTCCAATAGCGGCATGCGTGGTGAGCATCATAAAAAGTTTTCGAATATTTTTGCTGTTGCGGGGGCCGGATTTGAACCGGCGACCTGCTGGTTATGAGCCAGCCGAGCTGCCAGGCTGCTCCACCCCGCGCATCATTTGTTGTTCTGATTCTATAGAACAACAGAATAATGTGCAGGTTCGAGTACTACTTCTGGCTGAAGTCTGTACACCATATCAGATATAGAAGATTTTGACAAATGAAGGGGTGCCGGAGGAGAGAATCGAACTCTCACAGGGTTGCCCCCGCGCGATCTTGAGTCGCGTGCGTCTACCAATTTCACCACTCCGGCTGAAATGCGCTATTAACTGTAAAAAAATTAACAGCATTTGTCAACCAATGTATGGATTCTGCTTTTCACCAGTACACAGTAGTAGAATATTTTACAGTATTTTGGTATAGTACAAGGTATCGATATGGCTAGAATTATTTCCATTGTGAATCAGAAAGGCGGCGTTGGTAAAACAACAACGGCTATTAATCTTGCAAGCAGTCTTGCAAAAGAAGGAAAACGGGTATTACTCATTGATATGGATGCTCAAGGAAATGCAACCTCTGGTATTGGTATTGATACTCAACAAGTTGAACGTTCACTGTATAATGTGTTAGTTCATGGCACACCGCTTGAAGATATTATTTTACTTACGCAAGTTGAACGTTTAGACATTGCACCTTCACATGTTGACCTTGCCGGTGCCGCAGTGGAGCTTGTTCCCATTGACAGAAGGGAATTTCGACTCAGAGAAGCAATAGCAGCATTGACTGTTGCTTATGATTTTATTTTAATTGATTGTCCTCCATCACTCGGGTTGTTGACCATTAATGGCATTGTTGGTTCTAATGAAGTGTTGATTCCTGTGCAAACCGAATATTATGCTTTAGAAGGGTTGGGTCAACTATTACGAACATTAGAATTAATTCAGCAGCATTTGCAGCCGCAATTGAGTATTGTAGGTGCTGTGCTAACGATGTTTGATAAACGAAATCGTTTATCTGATGCTGTATTTCGTGATATTTATCAACATTTTCCGTATACAGTATTTCGTTCGGTCATTCCGCGCAATGTGCGGCTAGCAGAAGCGCCTTCATATGGAAAACCAATTTCTGAATATGATCCGTTTTCCAAAGGAGCGCGCGCATATATGAAGCTTGCGCGAGAAATAATTTTGAGTACTCCGCCACAGCAGCCTTCTCCTCAACAATCTTCTGATTCAATACTTAATACCACAAATAATACAACCATATGACAAAAGGTTTAGGAAGAGGATTGAGTTCACTTATTCCTCCAAAAATGAATTCATTTGCTGTAGATGCAGAAATTGCTGCATCATCAAAAGATTTACGAGAAGAAAGTACAATAAAAATTTATGAAATTCCTCTTCAAGATATTGAACGGAATCCCCAGCAACCGCGACAACATTTTGATCAAAAAAGTTTAGAAGAATTACAAGTTTCTATTCTAGAGTATGGTTTGTTGGAACCGATTGTTGTTACGCCTGTTTCGGAAAAACGATGGCAAATTGTTGCTGGTGAGCGCCGTTTTCGCGCTTTCCGTAATTTACAAAAAAAGACAATCCCCGCCATTATACGCAGTTCCTCTGATTTGGAACGGTTAGAGTTAGCTCTTATCGAAAATATTCAACGTCAAGATTTACACCCCATAGAAAAAGCAAAAAGTTTTGCTCTGTTGATTAATGAATTCGGACTAACGCAAGAACAAGCAGCAAAAAAAATGGGTCTTGCACGTTCTTCCGTCGCAAATAGTATCCGTTTGCTGGATTTACCCACAGAAATTCAATTAGGTCTTGCGCAAGGAATTATTTCAGAAGGACACGCCAAAGTATTATTAAGTCTTCCTACAGAAAAAGAACGATTGAATGTCTATCATCAAATGACAAAAGGAGCAGTGATGAGCGTGAAAGATTTAGCATCAACTATTGATGCAAATACGCAGAAACAAAAATCATCACACCGCAGTATTATTGATTATGAATTACAATCTGTTGAGGATCGTTTACAATCCTCTTTAAGAACCAAAGTGCGTATTCAGAAAAAACAAAATGGGGCAAAGCGCATTATCATTGATACGTATTCTGAGGAAGAGTTTAAACACGTGATCCAAAAAATGGAATAAGGAACTGTAATAAATTATTTTGAAACAGTGACTTAATGGGTATGTATGAGTCGTTATTCAGCCAACAATAAGAAAGGAACGATTTTTTTTGTTTATGTAATTGCGAATATGAGCACGTGCGGTATTTGTTTTAACAAATTCTAACCAACTTTCTGATGGTCCTTGTTTTTTTGGTGCAGTAAAAATTTCTACAACATCACCACTTTTCAATTTTGAATTTAAACTGCCGATTTGGTCATTAATTTTTACTCCACAGCATTTATCTCCAAGATCCGTGTGAATTTGATATGCAAAATCCACTGGTGTTGCATCTTCCGGTAATTCTATAACATCTCCTAAAGGAGTAAATACGAAAATATAATTTTGAAATACATCAATTTTTAATGTTTCAAGTAGTTGATCATCTTGTACTTCTTTTTGTATTTCAACAATTTGGCGCATCCAATCCAATCGGTGATCAGCAATTACTTCTTTATGATCCTCTTCTTTATATTTCCAGTGAGCTGCAATACCAAATTCTGCATCATTATGCATTTCTTTAGTTCGAATTTGTATTTCAACAATTTCTCCATGCACTTCGTCCTTTGCAAATTGTGGAGGCATGAATACAGTGGTATGTAGCGATCGATACCCATTTGGTTTCGGTTGTGAAATGTAATCCTTAATGCGTCCTTTAAGTGGTTTGCAAAATTCATGAATAATACCCAATGATTCATAGCAGGTAGAAACATCTTTTACGATAAGGCGTAAAGCAACAAGATCGTAAATTTTGGTGATATCCCTATTATAACAGAGCAATTTTTGATACAGCGAATATAAGTGTTTTGTTCTGCCGTGAATCGCCACAATGGGGATATGATGTTTTTTAAACTCTTTCTGTAAAAATGCAATCAATTGTTGAATCAGTTCTTCTTTTTCTTTCAAATGTGGTCCAAATTTTTTCATCAGCCATGCATACTCCTCGGGGTAGAGGTAAGGGAATGATAAATCTTCCAATTGTCCGCGTATTTCTCCCATCCCAAGACGATTCGCTATCGGCGCATATATTTCAATACTTTCAAGTGCAATGCGACGCCTTTTTTCCGGCGGTAAAGCTTGAAGTGTTTGTAAATTATGAATTCGGTCAGCAAACTTCATCAGTACCACGCGCACATCTTCTGCCATAGCAATAAACATGTGTCGTAAGTTTTCAACATATCGATCTACACCACGGTATTTTACTAATCCGAGTTTTGTAATGCCCTTTACCAGAAATGCAATTTCTTTCCCAAATTCTTTTTTGATTTCATGCAATGTGGTAGGGGTGTCTTCGGGTACATCATGCAAAAGACCAGCAGCAACTGTTTCTGAATCTAATCCTAATTCCACTAATAGGTACGCAACGGCGAGCGGGTGCACAATATACGGTTCGCCTGATTTTCTTTTTTGATTTTTATGAGCCTTTTCAGCAAATTCGTATGCAAGCTGAATAAGATCTACGTCGAGATTGTTTTTTTTGGCAAGACGCAACAGATCACGAATAGTGAGATTATTTTTTGTAAGAGTATTAGTATGATTTTGCATAGACACTCTTTACTGTACCCTCTCTTCAAATCTTTTTCAACTTCAAGCAGACCACCATGAGGTTTTTATTTTGCGTTTTCTGCTTCAGCTGCAACTTTCTTAAATGTACATTCTTTGTTTGAACAACGAATAGTATTTTTTGCGCCAAACACAAGTAATGATTTGCAATCCGGGCATGTTTCACCTGTTGGTTTAGACCAATATGCATTTTTACACGCAGGATATTTATTGCACGCATAAAACGTTTTTCCAAATTTTGAACGTTTTTCAATAATATCTCCTTCATTACATTTTGGGCATTTTACTCCAGTCTTTTTTTCAATATTAACAATGTGTTTACAGTCGGGATAATTTGAGCACCCATAAAAAGCTCCAAATCGGCCAAATTTTTTCGTCATTGGGCTACCACATTTTTCACATTTTAAATCAGTTGTTTCTTCTTTTGCTGGTTGCCCATCTTCACCTAAGGGTTTTGTTGTTTTACATTCTGGGTAGCCGGTACATGCTAAAAATTTCCCAAACCGACCCATTTTAATCACCATCGGTTTTTCACATTTTGGACATTTTTCATCTGAAGCTTGTTCAGTAATTTCTTTTTTGGAAATTTCTTGATCTTTTTGTATCAAATTTTGTTTAAATGGAGTATAAAATTCTTCGATAATTGGTTGCCATTTTTTTTCACCTTCTGCAATTTTATCTAAATCCTCCTCCATTTTTGCTGTGAAATCGTAATCAACAACATCACGAAAATGTTCTACCAATAAATCATTTACTAAAAATCCAACTTCTTCAGGTATGAGTTTACGTTCTTCTTTTTTGATATACCCACGCGTTTGAATAGTTGAAATAGTGGGAGCATAGGTAGAAGGTCTGCCAATGCCGCGCTCTTCCAACGCTTTCACTAATGCTGCTTCAGTATATCGAGCTGGTGGTTCAGTGAAGTGTTGGTTTGCTTTTACTTCTGTACATATTACATCATCGCCTTTTACGAATTCAGGCAGAATGTTTTCTGTTATTTTGTCCGAATAAATTTTAAGCCATCCATCAAATTGAATAATAGAACCATTTGCTCGAAAGGTATATTGATTAGCGGTGATATCAATACTGGTTGATTGAATAATTGCTGCTGTCATTTGCGAAGCAACAGCTCTGCTCCAAATGAGGTTATAGAGTTTGAATTGTTTTGGATCGAGATGTTGTTTGATTGATTCTGGAACAATGGTTGTGTCAGTTGGGCGAATAGCCTCATGTGCTTCTTGAGCATTTTTTGATTTTGTTGTATAGGTTTTTCGTTCTGCATATTGTTTGCCATACGTTTCTGTCACAAATTGTGCTGCTTCGCTCAAGAATTTTTCTGCTAAATTTACCGAGTCTGTTCTCATATAAGTAATAAGACCAGTTGAAGCACCATCAATAGCAATACCTTCATACAACTGTTGAGCAAGCATCATGGTTTGCTTTGCAGAGAATCCCAGTTTGTTATTTGCTTCTTGTTGGAGTGTTGAGGTAGTAAACGGAGCATTGGGTTTGCGATGTCGCTCCTTTTTTTCAACATTGCTAATTTGATATTTTGCATTCTGTAATTCCTTCACAATTTGTTCAGCAGATTTTTTTTCTTTAATATCTAATTTTTTGAGTGATTTTCCATCAATGCTTGATAATTGCGCTTCAAATTCTTTTTGATCTTTTGAAAAGAGTCCATCAATCGTCCAGTATTCTTGTGGATTAAATGCTTGAATTTCGCGTTCACGCTCAACAATTAAACGTACAGCAACGGATTGAACACGCCCAGCAGAAAGACCACGATATATTTTTTTCCATAAAAAAGGAGACAATTCATAACCCACCAATCGGTCTAGCACACGGCGCGCTTGTTGTGCGTCTACTGCGTGGAGGTTTAAATCGCGAGGATTTTCCAATGCATGCATAATGGCCTCTTTCGTAATTTCGTGGAAAGCGATACGTTTGATTGTGGGTATTTTTTTACTTTTTTTATTTACTAAAATAGTAAGTAAATGCCAAGCAATTGCTTCTCCTTCGCGATCTTCATCACTTGCAAGATAAATAGCATCTGCTTTTTCAGCTAATTTTTTGAGTTCTGTAACGCGTTTTTTTGCCTTCAGTGGAATCTCATATTGCGGTTCAAAATTATTCTCTACATCAACGCCGAGTTTACTTTTTGGCAAATCACGAACATGGCCGAAAGAAGATTCAACTTTATATTCTTTTCCCAAAAAACGAGAAATAGTTTTTGCCTTGGTAGGCGATTCTACAATGACAAGTTTCATAATAAGCGTTTTAATTTGACTTTTTAGTAGCAATGTCAGTTGTTATAATCGAGAGAATACTATTTGTCAAATTTTTACAATATTGTTTGCGGGTTTTGCTCGCTGTCTCAGGAAGCATCCATTCAATTTACTTGCATCAGCCGAAGGCTGACGCTATTGTATTAAATGGAATGGAGTTTGCCCCAAGGGTATCAAAATCGTCATTGAGGAAAAGTAGCTTGTTGCTCGATAATTGTTTGTTCTGGAATCCAATGGATACGTAGTTTTCCAGCTAAATAGAGTGATCCAGTAATAATAATCATATCATCAGGAGCTGCTTGTAGTAGACATTTTCTTAATGCAGTATGTGCGTCATTTTCACAAATAACAGGAACATTTGAACGCATTTGTTTCAATAGAATAGCAGCCTCTTCCGGTGCTTGAGATTTGAATCCTGGTAAAGTGAAAGAAGTCATATAGGCTGCGTCAATAAGTGGTGCAAGAGGAGCAAGAAGATCATATAATTCTTTTGTTTCCTTGGCTGCAAATAGAAGATGAAGTTTTTGCCACGGTCGGAATTGTTCTAAACTGTGTACGAGCGCTTCTATTTTTGCCGTAGAATGCGCACCATCCAGAATGACGCGCGGTGCTGTTTGCATCAGTTCAATGCGAGCTGGTAGTCTTGCTTCCGCAATTCCTTTTTCAACATTTGATTCATCAATGCTTAAATAGTGTCCAACTGCAGCAGCGAGTGCCGCATTCCATTGTTGGTGTTTTCCTGGCATTTGCGTTTCATATTCGCGTGATGGTTGAATGTATTGCACCTTTTGATTGAATTGCTTTGCTTCTTTGTTGAGTACTGCTTGAACAGCAGGTTTTGTTTCTGATGAAAAAATAGCAGAACCTTTTTTTATAATGCCAGCTTTATGCCATGCAATTTTTTCTAACGTGTTGCCAAGTATAGCTGTATGATCATAACTAATATTAGTAATTATTGCTGCAATTGGCGAAGGAATAATATTGGACATATCAAATCGTCCACCACAACCTGCCTCCACTACCACCCATTCGCATTTAATCTTTTGAAGCGCAATCATTGCTACAGCAAAAAAAATTTCAGAATAGGAAGGAAAGAATTCTGGGCGATTATGGCGAATGCGTTCAACAACCGCCATGACTTCTTGTACTGCTTCACCAAAAATATGCGGGTGAATTAATTTTCCCTGTGCTTGAATTCGTTCCAGTGATGTGGTGACAAATGGTGAAATATATATTCCAATCGCGTAATGAGCTGCATGTAAAATTTCATAAATCATCGTAGTTGTTGAGCCTTTCCCAGATGTTCCTGTCACATGAATATAGTTGAATCCTTTTTCTGGATTTCCTAATTCATGAAATAAATGCTGTGTGCGTTGTATAAAAAAGCCTTGATCACGCGTTGTGTTCATATATTCTTTATAGGCTTTTGGTATTTGTGTAATCGTGCTTTCCAGTAGCTCTACACTTTTTTTATATTCGTAAAACATACGTTATACATTATTGTTGGGCAGAGAAAAGGCCATTGTCTAAATCGAGGAGTGCACCTTTGAGTGTGAGTGAGGTAACGATAGAAAGAATTTGTGCAGTTGGCAAGCCACTTTGTTCGATTGCTTTGTCTAAAGAAAGAGGTGCGCTTTGAAATATGTGTAAAACTGCTTTTTCTTCTAGTGAAAGAAATAATGGCGGAGTTTCTTTTTGTTGTATGTTTGTATAAGCTGGCAAGTGTTGCAACATTCCAAGCAAAGAATCAAAAGATAAATATGATGTCGCACCTTGTGCAATCAATGCATTTGTTCCGCACGCAAGATCAGTGTATAAGGAGCCCGGAACAGCAAGAACTTCTCGATTACTTTCACGTGCATATCGCGCAGTAATGAGCGAGCCACTTTTTAATGATGCTTCAACAACAATAGTTGCTTGCGTAAGGCCTGCAATGATACGATTTCGTTCAGGAAAATACCATTTATTTGTCGGAGTATTGGGTGGATATTCTGAAATGATCAATCCATTTTTTTTGAGTACGTTTTGTGCAAGTACGCGATGAGTTGATGGTGCTATTTCGTTATCGAGCACAGAGGATCCTAGTACAGCAATGGTCTTGCCATCTGCATCAATTGTTTCTTTGTGTACAGCAGCATCAATGCCAAAAGCTAAACCGCTGACTGTCACTGCATTCATTCCCACACAATGTTGTACAATATCTTTCACTACTCGTTTTCCGTATGTTGTGGCTTTTCTTGTGCCAACAATTGCAATAGCACGAGTTTCTAAAAATAGTTGTACATTTCCTCGACAATATAATACATACGGCGGTTGTGCAATTTCTTTCAATAGTGGGGGATATACCGCATCATTAATGGTAATCAGGCGCACCTGTTGCTTGTGCTGTAATTCACAAAAATGTTGCCATAATTGTTGCACTGAAAGTTGTGATCGAAGATTGACTATTCGTTGAATGGTTTCTTTTTGAAATCGAGCAGCCTGCAATAACGGTATAGGTGCATTCCATATTTTTTTTGCAGAGCCAAATTGTCGCATCAATAGATGCAGTCGTGGTAATTCTGACGCAAGCCATACATGTATAGCATGGAGATAGGGCAATTCATTTTGCAGCATACATAAAAAACCGCTTTTTGCGGAGAGAAGAAAATGTCCAGAAAACAATGTATCATATATCTGGTTGTGTTACAAGAAAAATGTTGATAGTATAGAAGAGCATGCATCAAATACATACACTGATTCAATTATTGCGCGGTGATATACGCCACTTACCACGAGTGGTTGTTTTGACGATTATGTCCATGGCGCTATACAACTTTGGATGGGGATTTGCAGACCCCTATTTTTCTTTGTACCTTGAAAGTTTCACCAACGATTATACAGTGATTGGTTTTTTTCAAACCCTTGCTCTTGCTGCAGCATTCTTGATGACATTTCCTGTTGGAGACTTACTGGATCGTACGAATCATTTTCGCCTCATGATTTTCGCTAAATGCGGATATGCTGTTGTTGGTATACTGTATCTTACTGCCGACATACTTCATTCTATTCCATTACTTATTATTGCATTGCTGTTGAATGGTTTTTTTATGCCCTTTGTGTGGACAGGCACGATAGCGACTCTTGAGGATCATACAACAAAAAAACATGCGGCTATGACATTTGGCATGTTCGTTACAGGATACCGTATTGCATGGATGCTCGGGCTTACAATTGCTGTGGTGCTCGTACGTTTTTTACCCATTTATATTGTATTTGTTCCCGTAATTATATTCCCATTATTGAGTGCTCTTTTTAATCGTCGGCAACCGGACGCCAATCATAAAGAGCCAATACTTTCTGCATTAAAAGATATTATTGTAAAAGATAAAATTGTAGTACATTTTTATTGGAAAATGAAACAATTTAGTTGGGAAGAATGGATGGTGTATGCCATGTATTTTGTGGTAGCAAGTATTCAAGTGATGGGACTTACTTTTTTGCCGTTGTATGCGCGTTATCTTGGATATTCTATTTCAGCCGCAGGTACTATTGTGCTACTGACCAATATTCCATTTTTGTTCAGTGTGCTTTTTGCAGAAACGGCTGACCATAAAGGTCGATTGCGAAACGTTATTATGGCATTTGCCATTTCAGGTATCACTGCCTTTCTACTTTCTTTATTTTCATCATCTGGATGGTTATTTGTTCTTATTGCTGTGATATTTATGGTTGGGCATGCCATGAGTATCCCTGCTCTTACAGCCATTATTTCTATATTGACTTCAAAAAAATCTACTGGATCAAGTGCAGCATTCCTTGATATAGCTGCATTTGGAGGAGCAATTCTCTTTGCGCCTGGCATAGGATTGTGTGTAGACATCATGGGGTGGCGCAGTACATTTATACTGTATGCTGTATTCTTACTTTGTATGATGTTTTTCGTGGTGTATATACAGTATCTGTTTAAAAAACGTAATATATT
>Ga0208373_1002943_pt1 | contig 17635 bp, 19 predicted proteins | sample RifOxyC2_FD_184036 | JGI IMG/M metagenome (GOLD analysis project Ga0208373, IMG submission 184036) | Soil microbial communities from Rifle, Colorado - Rifle Oxygen_injection C2 (SPAdes) | ecosystem: Environmental > Terrestrial > Deep subsurface > Rock core/Sediment | place: Rifle, Colorado... | reverse complement strand
AAGTAACAATATTACCTGTTGCTAGTTTTTGAGCAGCGTTTAATACCATAGCACCTATACCAGTAGTGGCAGTTGTACAAACAGCAGTATATGTCTGGCCTGTATCATAGAAAAGTTCAGCTTGTGCACGAGCACCACTTAATGCAGCTTTAATAGCAGCATCTGCGCCTTTCGCTCGCGCCGAGTTCAATGAGGCCAAGACAACTGAAGCCAAAATGCCGATGATGGCAACCACGACCAAAAGTTCAATCAATGTAAAACCTTTTTTAAAATTCTTCATAATAATCTACTTTTCATTTATTAACCCCGATACTTTCAACCACCGGGACCCCGATTTTATATCGGGACTGATAATTCTTTCCCCGCATTGTCAATGCGGAAGTTTCGACTTTATTTTAATACGCTTATTATAACTCTTGTCATTATATATATGCAAAAAAGTTATCCACATCTATAAATTTCTCCTCAAGGTTTTGCCTTGGACTCCTTTAAGGCAAAACCTTTTCCCGAAATTTTACTGTATTCCTCCGGCCAAGTTGTAAATCGGCATCAAAACAGAAACCAAAAGAATACCCACTCCCAAACCTAAAACCACAATCATAATCGGTTCAATCAGCCCGACCAGGGTATCAACGGCATCATCCACTTCTTTTTTATAGAAATCCGCCAATGTTTTTAAAATTTGCCCTAAAGAACCGGTTTCCTCCCCCACCTTAATCATCTGCACCATAATTCCCGGAATCTCCTCCGAATGCTTCTCAAAAGCTACAGACATAGACAAGCCAGATTTTACTCCATCCGCTACATTCGTCAAAACATCTTTATAGATATAACTGCCAACCACCTCGGAAGAAATATCTATGGCTCGGACTATCGGAATGCCGGAAGTAAGCATGGTATCCAGGTTGTCCGATATCCTGGAAAGATAAAGTTTTTTGAAAAGATTTCCTATGGCCGGTATGGAAAGACGTATTTTATCAAGGTATATTTTACCTTTTTCCGTTCTGGATAATCTCCACAGCCATACGCCCAGAAGCACCAAGAAGACGATGACAAAAAAACCGTAATGTACGAAAAAGTTTGAAAGCGATATAACTATTTTAGTGTATAAAGGCGGTTCCTGCCCGGAATCAAGAATAATGGCTGAAAGTTTCGGAATGACCACGACGAACATCAATCCCATGACCACAAAAAAGGTAAAAACAACGAAGATCGGATAGATTAGGGCATTTTTTGTTTTAGAAGTGAGGGCGTATTGGCGGTTTAAATAATTGGCCAAGTGTTCAAAGGTTTCGTTTAATTTGCCGGTTTCTTCTCCGACTTTCACCATATTTACGTAAAAATCCGAAAAAACATCGGGGTGTTTGGAAAGAGCTCCGGAAATGGAAACACCAGCTTGCAGATCATCGGTTATCTGATTCAGCTTTTTTGACAAAAGTTTATTTTCCGCGTTGGAAGCAAGCAAAGAAAAAGTTTTTAGAGCGGATACTTGCGCCCCAAACAGAGTTGAAATCTGGCGGGAAAGAATCACTACATCTTTTTTAGGAACCCTTTCAAGAAAAGAAAGCATAAAAAAGGACTTGCTTTCCCTTTCGTCCTTGATGGAAATAACGATAAAACCTCTTCTCTGCAGCCCGCTGATGGCTATATCGCGGCTAGGCGCATCAATTTCTCCTGTTCTATTTACTCCCTTTTCGTCTACCGCCTTGTATTTGAATAACATAATTGATCTAAGAAGCTAAAATAATAAAACCACCAAAGGTTATAAAACGCGTTCCAGTCCCCTTGGGTCAAGAGAAAATTGATAAGCATTTTCTACGGTGATTTCCCCGGCCCGCACAAGTTCCAAAAGCGAATGGTTTAAATCTATCATGCCAGACTCCATTCCTGTTTCTATCACTACGTCTATTTCTTGAGTGCGTTTTTCTCGGATTAAGTTAGAAACAGCGCTATTGTTCAGCAACAGTTCATAAGCCGGAATAAGCCCGCCGGTGACTCTGGGAATAAGCCTCTGAGAAAAAATACCCAACAAGCTGGAAGCAAGCTGCAGGCGGATTTGGTCTTGCTGGCTGCCCGGAAAAGAATCAATTATCCTGTCTATTGTTTGAGAAGCGTTATTGGTATGCAAAGTTGAAAGCACTAAATGCCCCGTTTCGGCGGCCGTCACAGCCGTAGACATGGTCTCGGGCGTGCGCATCTCTCCGATCATTATCACATTCACGTCTTCGCGAAAAACCGATCTAAGGGCCGTATGAAAGTCCTTGGTATCAATACCAACTTCACGCTGATTGATCATAGATTTTTTAGGAGTGTATATGTATTCAATCGGGTCTTCAATGGTTATGATATGGCGGGTTTGCCTTTCATTGATTATATTCACCATAGCGGATAAAGTGGTTGATTTGCCTTGCCCGACAGGACCGACTACTAGGAAAAATCCTTGCTTTTTAAGAGCCAGCTCTTCAATAATGGGAGGCAAATGCAACTCTTTCAAAGATTTTATTTTAGGCACTAGCCGAAAAGCGACGCTGATTGCCCCTTTTTGGAAAAAAGCGTTGCCTCGAAGACGCGCCTCTCCCCGGAAATCATAGGAAAAATCCACTTCTTGGCTATCCATAAACCCGCTTAATCTTCCTTTGTCTAATATCTCGCCCAAAATGCCGATGATATCTTCTTGAGTAAAAATGGAGTGTTTCAAAAGAAATATAAGTTCTCCTGACACGCGAATAGCCGGCACCCTTCCGGTGCTTAAATGCAAATCCGATCCATTTTCATGAATGACGGTCAAGATAAGTTCTTCAAGCTCTTTTTTATATTCCATAACTTTTTATTTCTTGACAGCGCTTTTTTTCTTCTCTAAGATTTTTAATACTTGATCAATTACCTCCGCCGGAGTAGAGTTCGCTTTCACTATATATCCCGAGGCCCCCAAATCATTGCCTTTATCAATATCCGATTGCTGGCTTTTGTTTGATAAAATTATCTTGGTGGAACTCGGAGATAACTTTTCAGTGTTTATTTTTTCCAGCATTTCAAAGCCGTCCATTTCAGGCATAATTATATCCATTAAAATTATATCGGGGCTAAGCCCGCCTTTAAGCTTCTCTATCACTTGAGCACCCCCGGTAGCGGTGTACACTTCAAAATTATGCTGGCTGAATTTAAAAGCGTACATATCCAAAAGAAACGCATCATCATCCACTATAAAAATTTTTCTCTTTTCTCCTTCCATATATCAGTTAATTATACTACAAAACAATCTCTAATTAAACGGCCTGTGGACAACTTATTTTATTCGTTCTCATTCACGAAATTGAAAACTTCTTTATAAGGAATAATACCGTCCAAAGCTTTTAACATAGCGTCTTCCCTCATCATAAGCATTCCGTCATTTCGGGCCACTTTATATATTTCAGAATCAACGGGGTTTTTTAATATCACGCTTTGCATTTCTTTGCCTACTTTGAACATTTCAAAAATAGCTATCCGACCCCGAGTGCCGGAGGGGCACTCCGGAGACGGAACGGTATCATACATTTCATCTTTAATTTCAATCTCTTTCTTAAACCTCTCCGGCAAATCTTTAGTTTGGTCTTGAATCTGCAATCTGATGCTTGGGTCCATCGGTACAAGCTTCCTGGAAGCCGGATATGTCATTCTGGCCAAGCGTTGAGCAACAGACAAAATAAGAGTCGGGGCTATGAGGTAAGGATCAACTCCCATATCAACTAAACGAGGGACCGCGCCGATAGCGTTATTTGTGTGCAAAGTAGAGAAAACAAGATGCCCGGTCAAAGCCGCCTGAATGGCGAGCTGGGCCGTTTCCTTGTCGCGTATCTCTCCAACCATTATTATATCCGGGTCCTGACGAAGAATAGAACGCAGGCCGGAGGCGAAAGTGTATCCGATTTCAGGCATCATTTGGGATTGGTTCACATCGGGTATATGATATTCCACCGGGTCTTCCAGGGAAACGATATTGCTTCCTTCTTTGTTCAGTTCGTTCATCATTGAATACAAAGTGGTTGATTTTCCGGACCCGGTCGGACCGGTGATTAAAATAAGACCATACGGCTTGGCTATTGCTTCTCTGACCATATTAAGATTTCTTTTTGACAAGCCTAACTGGTCCAGCCCTTTCACTCCTTTCTCGGCATCCAAAATACGAATCACCACTTTTTCGCCGTAAAAAGCGGGCATAGTAGAAACCCGAAAATCAATTTTACGCCCATCAAGATTGGTACTAAAGGACCCGTCTTGAGGTTTTCTTTTTTCGTCCAGTCTTAGTCTGGCTAAAATTTTTATGCGCGCCACTATTCCGTTATAAACATTAGGTGGCAATACTATGGTGGTATGAAGAACCCCATCCAGACGGTAACGAACTTTTATCCTTTCCCCGGTATGTTCTATGTGTATGTCGGAAGCATTGCCTTCTATGGCATTGCGCAAGATAACGGCCACGATTTTTATAACTGGCGCATCTTCCACTATTTTTACTTCTTCGTTCGGTTTTACATCTTTTATCTCTTTATTTAAATTTTTTGACTCGTTCAAACTTTTGGCATTGATTGTTTCTTCCTGATTAAGCTCGTTCAGCGCTTCTTCCACTTGTACTGATATTCCCTTATAGGTTTCCATAATACTTTGGTAATCACCCTTGGAAATAAGAAAAATTTTAAAGGGGATGCCTAGTTTAGCTGAAATAAATTGCAAGGCGTCAATGGCTTGAGTATTTCCTCCATCCATAATGCCTACTTCCAACGTTCCATCTTTGAATTCAATCGGAGCAAAATGATAATGAGTAGCCGCGTCTTCTGGGATATATTTCAGGGCGTCAAAAGACATTTCCTGGGTATTGACTTTTTTAACCGGCATCTGCAAATACTCCCCTTTTATCTCAAGGATTTTTTGTTCCGGAATACCTGATTCTATTAAAGCTTCATCAATATCCCCCCCGTGTTTTTCTCGGGCCCGATTCTTAATTTCATCTATCTGATCCTTATTAATTAAGCCCTTTTTTACTAATTCTTCTAAAAAACTCATAACAAATCTAGTTTAGCGGCACTACTGTGTTTCCGCTTGATGTGTCGGATGTAGCGGGGATGGAAAGCGCGGCAGGAGTGGCATCAGATTTTGCAGGAGCAGGAGGTGCAACAGTGGCATTTTCGGAACCTATCGGAGCAAACGGATTCGGCCTTCCTTCGTTTCCATCGGGAACCAGAAGAATACTGGAATCGCTCAGGTTCATAAAAGCCGGGTCAGAAAAAATACTGCCGTCCAGTTTTACACTTTTCACATTCAACAAAACAGAAAGAAAATCTTTGGCAACTGAAGAGTTCTCGGCCGAAATAGGCTGCTGATCGGGCAACACTGCATTCCCGAGCGGACTAACGGAGGAAGAAATCAGATTGGCCTCTTCCGGGGATTTTTTGATAAAAAAAACATAAACCAGAATTAAGGCTACCACAATCACTGCAAATATTATTATATTTTTTATTTTTGAAATCATTTTAATTTTTTAGCCAATAAGTTCTGATTTTGAAATTGTAGGTATAAGCTTCAGAAGAAGAGGGGCTGACTCCTTTAAGTTCTGTATTTTCTCCGGAAGAAAATTGAATTGAGGATATATCTGTAATTCTAAGATTGCTTTCCAGGTCTTTCATAAAATAAATAAAATTGCTATAGCTCCCTTGAGTGGAAAATTCCAAATCCCAGACACCGTAATTTTTAAAACTCAAGGCGGTTTTATCCAACGCTATTCCGCTGCCTGCCTGTGGCGCAGCAGTGGCAGTAGTAGTGGCAATAGCAGCAGTACCGGTATTTTTAGCGTCTTTTTCAGTTGGGCTATATTTCACGTTCTTTAACACCATGCCGTAAGGCGAGGCTATTTTCTCTATCTCAAGAATCAGGCGGATATTATCAACATTATCAGGTAAAAGTCTCTGTAGTTTTGTCAAATCATCCGGACTGAAAGCGTTATGTTTTTGGGTCAGTTTATCTCGTTCGGCTTCAAGAGCTTTAGAATTATCAAGAGCTTCATTGTAAGAGGCTATCTGCTCTCTTTGCACAGATATGTTTTTATAAAGCGGATCAGTGAACATAAAAAATCCGGCAGCAGCGATTCCTATTGAAATGGTTGGCAAAATAAATTTAAACATGGTTAATTTACCATCTCTCCGTTATCATCAGGCGTATTTAGAGAGTTTTCGCTTTCGGTCAAAAGCGTTCGCTTATAATTAACAAAATTCAGGTCAACTGAAAAATCCAAGTCAAAAAGAACATTACCTTTTTCGTCCAGCGAAAGATTGGAAAAAACGGGATCAAGAAAATACTTGTTCTTGGCAAAAAGATCGGATTGAAGGGCGACGGAACGATAGCCTACGGCCTGTCCGGACATTTTAACCGCTACTTTTTTATCTCTTTCAGTATCAAAATTATAACTGAATTTGGTATAACGAATAGTTTTCATAGTAAGCAATTGAAGTTCTTCAAAGATTGGAGAAATGGCTATGTGTTTGGATAAAATCTCATTTGATGCGATCAAACGCTTGTCCAAGACTTGAAGCTGAACTATTTTAGCGGGCTCAAAGCGATTCTTGGCCAAATCCAGATCATTCTGCAACTGCCCTATATTTTTGGTTATAATTCCATTGTAAAAATAAAGGCCCCCGGAGCCCAAAACTACAGCCAAAAGAACAAAAAAAGAGATGGCAGTAAAAAAACCGACGGGCCGGGATCCGGTAGACCTCTTTTCAATCATCGGTTTTTTGGGTATAAATGACGTTTGGAAATTTTGCTCCATCTTATTAAAATCCATCCTTAATAAAAACTATACTTTATTATACCATATCTCTTTACCATTATCCCACCTATTGCAATTTCCGCAAGGCTAAACCCAAGGCAATGGCAAACTCGGGACCGGTGGCTGAAAGCACTTTATTCAAGAATTCTGGAGCACCAACTTTGGAAAAAGGATGCCCCGTTTCTATTTCCGCTTTAAAATTATTTGAAGACATTTCTTTCAATCCTTTTAAAAGGGACCCCCCGCCGGAAAGTATTACCTTGCTGACGGTTCTGTCGTACCTCTTTTCATATTTTAACAACATATCATTAGTTTCTGAAAATATATAATCAATATGAGTTTTGATGATATCAGCCAGGCTTTTTTCAGCAGGATTCTCAAATAGACCGAAATCTTTTTTCATTTCTTCGGCTTTGGAAAATGAAACGTCCAAAGACTTAGAAATAGAGTCGGAGATATCAGCCCCTCCGCGATTGACGGTGTGATGGCTTTTAACCATACCGAATTCCACAATGGAAAGCTTGGTACGGGAAGCGCCGAAATCCATCAGAAGCACCGGCGAAATTTCATGTTCAAAATTCGCTCTAATGGAAGAAAAAATTTCAATTTCAAAAAATCCGGCTTCCAGTCCGCATTGGGAAACAATAGAACGATATTTAGAAATGGCGTCATTCTGAATGGCCACCACCAATACTTCTGTTTTGTCTGAAGAAACCGTAGGCACATCCGGATTATTTTCTTCCTCAAAAGAAAGTTCTCTCTTAGGCAAAATAAAATAATCAAGGGAAACTTCGGTAATAGGTAAGGGAATGTATTTGCGAGCTTCTGTTGGAATGATAGTTGACATCTCGCTTTCTTTCACCTGAGCTGGAAGATCAACCATAAAAATCAAGCTTGACTGCACTGGCACGGAAAGGGCGGAGGAATTTGTGGTTACTCCCGATTGTTTCAAAACTTCATTTACCGCTTCAACTATCCTTTCAACCGGAAGATTGGTAACGCGCCCCGCGTCAATGCCGGCATAAGAACCAAGAGTAATGGCTCCGTAAGTTTCAAGCACCGCTTTTCCTCCCCTCTTTTTTATCTCAACCACTTTGATAGCTGAAGAACCGATATCAATGCCAACAGCGCTGTCGCTTTTTTTATTGAACAGATTCAAGCTTGAAAAAAAGTTTTTGACGGAATTGTTCATTTTCCTAGTTTGTGCCTATAATTATAACATATGCGCGTCCCGTTAGAAATTCTGCTAAGGGGATAATTATATAAAAAGTTATGAATATTAAAATTTCCAACGGGATGAATTTTTTAGATACTATCTTAAATATAGTTTTCCCTGTGAATTGCATTTCCTGCGGGAAAGGGAGTTTAGATTTATGCCCAAAGTGTCTCTCAAATTTCCCTCCGGCCTTGCGGGAAAGTGCCGATTGGATATTTCCCCTATACGACTATCGCCATCCGTCCGTGAAAAAAGCCATATGGTTTTTTAAGTATAAGAATAAAAAAAGGCTGGGAGCTATTTTCGCGGAAATAATGCACGGCAAAATTATGGAAGAGCTATCGGAATTAAGCGTTATGCGAAATTTTCGCCATTCAATTTTGATGCCTGTTCCCCTTTCGCCCAAAAGATACAAAGAGCGCGGATATAACCAAGCGGAAATAATCTGCAGAAAATTGATGGAGCTGGACAATAATGTAAATTTTAAGCTGGAAAAAAATATTTTGATAAAAATAAAAGAAACGGAGCATCAAGCGAACATCAAAGAGCGAAAAGACAGATTGAAAAATCTCTCCGGTTCATTCTCCGTCAAAAATGCGGAAATGATAAAGAGTAGAAATATAATTCTAATAGATGACGTGATCACCACCGGCGCCACTTTGAGTGAAGCCAGAAAAACACTGAAACAATTCGGCGCGAAGAAAATAATCGCCTTCACTGTGGCGCATTAAGTTTTGGAGAAATCCTATTTTTTTGAATCATTCAATAAAAATTAAGCTTGCGAAGAGACACCCTATAATATAAGATAAATTTATGCGAATAGTCATCAAAGTCGGGACTCAGGTTATTGCCGGCAAAAATGGCCTTGACCAAAAAAAGATAGCGAATCTTGTCAGGGAAATATCCCTGCTGTTGAAGCGCGGAGTGGAAGTGGTACTGGTGACTTCCGGCGCTATCGGCGCGGGACTACCTGAAATTCCATTTACCAATCCGCATAGGAAGAAAATCGCCGCCGCCATTGGACAGCCTCTTTTGATTCACAGCTACATCCGCGAAGCAAAAAAATACAAAATCCCTATTGGTCAAATTCTGATTTTAAGCGATGACTTAAATAACAAAGAGCGTTTCAAAAATTTCGTTTCAAATGTCGGAATAATGCTTTCCCATAAAGTCTTGCCTATTATAAACGAAAATGACGTTATGAAAACAGAAGATCTGACTATCGGAGACAATGACATCCTTGGAGCGAAAATCGCAGTCGGACTTAAAGCAAAAAAACTTTTGATTTTAACCAATCAAAACGGACTCCATACCTGTAATCCTGACCATCATAAAAATGCCAAGCTGATAAAAAAAGTGGTTAATATAAATTTAGAAATTGAGAATCTGTGCTCTCCAGCCAAGTCCGACCTGGGTCTGGGAGGAATGCCTTCAAAAATTCAGGCGGCAAAATACGCCACCGTCCGCGGAGTAGAGACATTTATAGGTAACGGAAATAAAAAAGGGATAATCGTTTCGGTTTTAAATAAGAATTTTCCTGGCACAAGGTTTAGGCCAAAAATCTGAATATAAAACTTTTCGCCTGCGGGCACTGGCTTCGTTTTGTCCGCCAGAAAAGGTTTATATTCAGATTTTTGAAAAATATTATATTATGACAACAAATATTACAATAGTGGGTTTCGGCATAATGGGTAAAGCCATAGCAAAAACACTCTCAAGAGATTCTTCAATCAAAATTTTTACTATTGATGTAGATAAAAAGGATACAAGTGGCATTAAAAAATCTGATTTCATAATATTGTCAGTCAAACCGCAAAATGCAAGAGAAGCATTGGAGCAGTTGCGAGATCTTGGATTAAATAAAAAAACGATATTGATTTCAATTGTGGCAGGATATTCAATTAAAAAAATTCTTCACTTTTCTAGTCATAAAAAAATTATAAGAATGATGCCAAATCTAGGACTTTCCGTAGGAGCAGGCATTGCTGTTTGGAAAAAAGTGGGCCTGTCCGAATCAGAGACTAAAAAAGCTAAAAACTTCATAGACAAGATAACGGAAAATTTTGAAGTAAAAGATGAAGACATCATCAATAAGGTCACGGCCATTTCCGGCAGCGGTCCCGCTTATTTTTTCCTCTTGGCAGATTATATGCAAAAAGCTTCCATTGGGCTCGGATTATCAAAAAAAGAAAGCAGACTGTTGGTAGAAAAAACATTTTCATCTGCTTCCTTGCTCGGCAAAAACATGGACTATTCCCTGCTAATAAAAAAAATCGCTTCAAAAGGAGGCACAACAGAAGCGGCGTTGAGAGTTTTTAGAAGCAAGAATTTTGATAAGATGGTATTGAAGGCTATGGAGTCGGCGTATAAAAGGGCTAAACAACTAAACAATGCAAAATAAAAATATATTAGAACAACTAAACAAAGCAAAGAAGGCTTCGGTGGGGTTTGGCCTTTTGCCACATTCTAAAAGAATTTTGATTCTGAAAAATTTAGCCAAGGAATTGCGTAAAAACAAAAAAAAAATTATCAAAGCAAATTTAAAAGACTTAAAGAAAATCTCCAAAACCAATCTAATGCGCGACCGTCTTCTACTAAACGATACGCGTATAGAAGGGATGGCAAAAGAGATTGAAAGCTTGATAAAACTCAAAGATCCAATCGGCGAGATATTTGATTGCAGAGAAAGGCTTGGTCTAAAAATTTGTCGTAGAAAAGTGCCCATCGGCGTCATAGGCATCATTTATGAATCAAGACCAAATGTGACGACCGATGTGGCTGGCATATGCATCAAGTCAGGCAATGCCGTGGTACTAAAAGGTGGCAAAGATGGCAGAGAAAGTTATATAGCGTTGCATAAACTTATAAAAAAAGCATTACTCTCCTCTGGAGCAGACTCCGAAGCAATTCAGTTTATTGACCCGAAAATAAAAAACGCGGTATCTGATATTCTCTCTGCTAATGGCCTGGTAGACCTCATAATTCCCCGCGGAAGCTCGGGACTCATAAACTTTGTCAGAGAAAATGCCACCATACCGGTGATTGAAACCGGGGCCGGCGTCTGCCACACATATGTGGACGATGAAGCAAAACTTCCGCAATCCGCCAGAATAATTTTCAACGCAAAGACGCAACGCCCAAGCGTATGTAATGCCTTGGATACAGCGCTAATAAATAAAAAAATTGCCAAGGAGTTTTTGCCTAAAATGGCAAAGCTCTTGAAAGAAAAGGAAGTGGAGATTTTTGCCGACACTGAAAGCTTTAAAATTTTAAAAAAATCCTATCCGAAAAATCTTCTGAAAGTAGCCAAAAAATCAGATTTCGGACGAGAGTTCTTAAGCCAAAAAATGTCTGTAAAAATAGTTTCCAGCATAGAAGAAGCGATAAAGTTTATAGACAAATATTCTTCCAAGCATTCTGAGGCAATTTTGACGGAGAATAAAAATAAAGCGGTAAAATTTTTAAGAGAAGTAGATGCCGCAGTCGTTTATGTGAACGCTTCCACTAGATTCTCAGATGGAGCTGTATTCGGGCTTGGTTCGGAAATAGGTATTTCAACAGATAAAATACACGCCCGCGGACCAATGGGCGCGCGCGAAATGACGACTTACAAGTGGATAGTTTCGGGAAAATACAGTGTGAGGAAATAAACAAACCCTTTAACCTCATAGTTTTTACTGCAGGGTGTCAATAATCTTTTTTAGCTTATACGCATCTCCATGTGAAAGCATTCCCAGATAAGATTGCCTTGTTTCTTATTTCTTGTTCTTCTTTAGGTTTTTCAGCATTCTCCTTTTTGTTGCAGTCCTTAATACTCTACGTTTTGGGAAATGAACCCAACCTAAGAAATCCACACCCAAAACAATTGTTTTAATAAAAACTTTATCAGGATGCAAATTCAATTTAAGTTTAATTTTCAAAAAGTTTTCTATTCCATTTTGTCATTTTGCAAAATGACAAAGCCATGGTTTGTAGAACAGCACTGTGGAATAATAGAATGCAACAGTCTGCCTTTTATAGACCTGCATCATTATCCCCTCTTCGGCAAACCAAACAATGTGGCAAGTAAACTATGAGACTTGGTGTTGCCGGAATCTAAAATAGATTAAAAGAGAAAAGTCGATTCATTATTATTGAACCGACTTTTTAAAAACAAAAAAATTATTCTTCTGTTTTCATTCTTGCGATAAAGGTACCCATATTTGTATTTTCTTTAAAGCTCAAGGAGAGCTCTATTATAATAGGTCCTTCAGAAATTGAAAATTCTATATCAAATTTTTCATCCTCGTAAATTTTCATTTCCGATAATGAAACTGAGATATAGCAAATACTAAAAATTTCAAATTTTCTAAAAACTATCTCCTCGCGTAGTTTAGGATTAATTCTTTTTTCTCTAATAATCCCAAGAAGAGGGAGAATAGAACGAAAATCTCCTCCAATTGTTTTACTTTTTTCTCCCTCTAGGGTTTTATAGAGAGCCGTCATCTCAGCTAGTATTTCCATTATTATCCTCATTTTACAAATAAAAATTATTTAAACTAATTCTAACTCCAATTCTAAACCTAAAAACCCGTCTTGTCAATAGACAAAAAATAAAGTAACATATTGTATTTATTTTTATTTCTTCCCTTCTACCACTACCTCCGATTCAGGATTGTAGACGTTCGGGTCTGTTTCAAGTAAAACATACTCTGTAGCAGAATTTGTAAAAAATTTCACCACGGGGTATACTTCCATTATGGAAACAGAAACAAAATCAGAACAAAATAAATTATCAATCCCAATGGCTATCATTATAGTCGGAGTGCTTATCGCCGGATCCATATATTTTTCCTCCATCAGGCGATCAGATACAGCACTGCTAAATCAGCCATCGGAAAGAGACAACGCTAATTTAGAAAACATAAGAGCCATAAGCGAGACAGACCACATCCGCGGGAATATAGACGCGCCGGTAAAAATAGTGGAATATTCTGACACTGAATGTCCTTTTTGCAAAATGTTCCACACAACTATGAAAAGAGTGATAGAAGAATATGGAGGCGATAGGGTAGCTTGGATCTATCGTCATTCCCCCATAGACTCGCTTCACCCAAAAGCCAGAAAAGAAGCTATGGCGACAGAATGCGCTAATGAACTTGGAGGAAACGAAAAATTCTGGATGTATCTTGATCGTATTTACGACTTAACTCCATCCAATAACGGACTGGACCCCGCAGAGCTTCCAAAGATTGCCGAATATGTGGGACTAAATGTAACAGATTTCAACTCCTGTCTAGACAGCGGGATATATGCGGAACGTATAGAAGAAGACTTGCAAAATGCCAATGCCACCGGCGGCAAAGGCACTCCGTGGAGCATAATTATTGCAAAAAATGGCGAGAAATACCCTATAAATGGAGCGGAACCTTATGAGACGGTGAGGCAAATGATTGATTTTTCTCTTCAATAAATAAAATGATAGATTCCATATTTAATCTTGATCTGCCGATATTGGCTAAAACTGTCGGTTATCTTGGAATCTTTTTAATCACATTCGCGGAATCTGGATTGTTCTTCGGATTCTTCTTGCCGGGAGACACTTTGTTGTTCACTGCTGGACTTCTAGCCTCTCAAAATTATTTTGATATTTCCTTGCTTGTTGTGCTTATCGTATGCGGAGCCATTCTAGGCGACCAGGTAGGATATATATTCGGCAAAAAAATCGGACCAAAAATTTTCAACCGCGACGATTCGCTTTTCTTCAAGAAAAGATATATCGCTGACGCTGAAAATTTTTATAAAAAACACGGCAAGAAGACCATTATCCTTGCCCGTTTTGTGCCTGTCATCCGCACCCTTGTTCCTATTTTGGCGGGTGTGGGGAAAATGCATTACAAAACTTTTGTTATCTATAATGTTGTAGGAGGGCTGCTTTGGGGTGCGGGTATAACGATACTTGGATATTTCCTGGGTGAGAGCATTCCAAATGTTGATGCTTATTTGATACCGATTCTTTTATGTATTATTTTTGTCCCGATGTTGCCGACGCTATACTCCTTCATTCGTGGTAAAATAAAGAAATGTATGAATCAATAAAAAATTTCAATAAACAATTCCTTTATGAGCCTGAAATAAAAAATCAGGAAAAACTGGCAAAAAAATCAAGTTTCTTGGTTGTGGGTATGGGAGGGTCTGCACACGCCCCAAAACTGCTGAAAAATTGCAAGCCGATTTTAGACATCCTAATACATCAGGATTATGGTATGCCGAAAATTCCAGAAGAAAAATTGAAAAACATGCTCGTTATATTGAGCTCATATTCAGGAAACACAGAAGAAGTTATTGACGCTTTTGATATAGCTTTAAAGAAAGGCCTGAATATGGCTGTAATTTCTGTCGGCGGGAAATTACTAAAACTGGCAAAAGATAACAACGTTCCATATATAGAATTGCCAAATACAGGAATCCAACCGCGTTCGGCTTTGGGTTTTTCCATTAAAGCATTTCTCAAATTAATAGATGAAGAAGAATTAAAAAAAGTAAATAGTTTAGTGGAGGATTTGGACCCTACCTTATACGAAGAAGAAGGAAAAAAAATAGCAGAGGAAATAAAATATCGTGTCCCGATTATTTATACTTCAAATCATAACTCGGCCATAGCTGAAATTTGGAAAATAAAATTAAACGAGAGCGGGAAGATACCAGCTTTTTATAATGTGTTGCCCGAGTTGAATCACAATGAGATGACTGGCTTTGATGTTAAGGACTCTACGAGAAACTTAAGTGAGAAATTTTATTTTTTAATTTTAAGAGATAAGGTGGATTATCCTAAAATCCAAAAACGTATGGATGTGTTGGAAGAACTTTATAAAAAAAGAGGACTAAAAGTAAAAATTTTGGATATGGAATCCGATAAGGGTATCTGGCATAAATTATTTTCTTCCCTCGTGTTAGGCGATTGGATAGCATATTATGTAGCGGAAGGATATGAGCTAGACCCAGAACATATTCCTATGGTAGAGGAATTCAAGAAACTCATCGCGGAATAAAACATTCTGGTCAGAAAATAAAGATAGTTAGTTATTTTCTGAAAATGTGCTAGAATAACTAAAAATTGAAAGGGTACAAAGTGAAGTTCTTTATATTGTTATCTATTTTTTTATCTCTTTCAAATAAAGAGGTAAAAGAAGAAAAGGTAATAAAAAACGATAAAATAGTTCTAGAAAACAGAAATTATCGTTTTCTTTATGATATTTGTAAGGGAGATACTACAAACACCCAAAAATACTGGGGTGAAATATCTAAAGGTATGAAAAAAATAGTATTTATAAACATTAAAGAGCAAAAATTAACTGCTTTTGAGTTTATCGATACTTTTCGTGTTTTCCTAGAAACAAAAGTTTCTACAGGAAAATTTAAAAATTCAACCCCTAGGGGTGAATTCAGAATTCTCAAGAAGAGGATATCTCGCTCATCACGCAAGTATGGTGGCGTAATGACTTTCTGGAACTGTATAACATACGATGAATCCATTGGAATACATGGACTAAAGGATAAATCGTATGAAAAATATTTAGGGCAACCTGTGTCTCACGGCTGTATAAGAATTAGTACAGCCGTTTCAAAGGTTTTCTACACTCTTATACCAATCGGTACAAAAGTTGTAATTGAATAATGAAATGCCGGTTTGATACTAACTAATTAGGCCGGCTTTCTTATTTATTTTAAAATGGAAAATTCTGAAAATTATGTTAAGGTGATTGGGTTGATTCATTGGAGACGTGGCTGAGTGGTCGAAAGCGCCTCACTGCTAACGAGGTAGGGTCTAAAAGCCCTCGGAGGTTCGAATCCTCTCGTCTCCGCAATTTTTCGAAAAGAGTTTCGGAGCCAAAAATATGGTCGGCACGAAGTGCCGTCTGTTCTGAATTCCCCCCAAAAAGTCCTGAATCCAAAAGGATTCGCCACGCAGAGCGTGGCTCAAAAAAGACGGTTCGATTCAATATTTTAAAGTTCGAACCGACTTTTTTAAACAAATGAAGATTTTCTTCATTTGTTTTCTCGTTAGCCAATTCCACCATATGAATATTGGCTTTTAGAAAATTTTCGGTAAGTTCGAACCGATTATGAGATTTTTTCTCAAAAGCTGATAATTTCTCTTTTAAAAGTTGTTTTTGATTCACTAACTTATTTTTAGAATCACGATATTCTTCCAAAGACAAAACATTTTCTAAATATAAGTTCATCAACTTTTCAACTTTTGAATCCAAAAGAGAAATTTCATCTTTTATTTTTTGAGAAAAAATCTCACTCGATTGGGTTTCGGATGATTGGTCTTTTCTGTTTTCCTCAATCATCCAATTTGCCCAATCGAGTGGCAAAGAAACTTTTTTGATTTCTTCCTTAATTTTAGAAGTGATGATTTCTTCACGAACATATTTTTGCAAACAAGGATTTTTCCGTTTGGTACATCGCAAATAGTTATGACCTTTTTGTGTTTCTGTAGTGATAAAACATCCACATTCTCCGCAACGGAAAAATCCTCTATACAAAAATGGTTTTAGTCCTTTGCTATGCGGTTTAGATTTTCGGCTCATCACTTCTTGAACGGAATCAAAAAGTTTCTTTGTGATAATCGGTTTGTGCTTTCCTTCGTAGATTTCACCGTTATATCTCATTAAGCCAGTGAATATGGGATTTCTCAAAATTTGTTGGTAGTTAGAAACGGAAAGCACCTTTCCATTCTTTCTACTCAATCCAAGAGCATTAAACTTATCGTGCAGTTGTCGTAAAGTGAAATTTCCAGTTGCATAGGCCTCAAATGTTTTCTTGATTAACGGAGCGATATTTTCATCGGGTACTATTCCAGCACCTTTCACATTTACATAGCCCAGAGGCGACATTTGAGGCCATATACCGTCTTTCACTTTGTTTCTGTGTCCACGCTTGATATTTTCCGATAAGTTATCGACATAGTATTTGGATTGAGAGAAAGCAATAGAAAGCATGAACTTACCTTGTGGAGTTGTATCACACCAGAAAGTTGGAAACTTTAGCTCGGCAATTTTTCCCGTATCGAGCAAATATATTATTTTTCCACCATCAACACTATTTCTCGCTAATCTGTCTGGATGCCACGCTAAAATTCCCGAAGCTTCGTTTTGCTCGATACGGAGAAGCATTTCATTAAATACTGGCCGACCCGGAGCTTTAGCAGTTTGTTTTTCCACGAAAATATCTACAACCTCAATTTGTTCTTTCAACGCTAATTCTTTTAACTCGGCCAGTTGATCCGAAATGCTTCTAACTTGCCGATCTTCTGTATCGGTGGATTTTCTGGTGTAGATAAAAAATTTTCTAGTTTGATTATTCATATTGTTGTATTGGCTAACGAGGAGCCACGTTCTGCGTGGCGAATCCTTTTGGATTCAGGACTTTTTGGGGGGAATTCAGAACAGACGGCACTTCGTGCCGACCATATTTTTGGCTCCGAAACTCTTTTCGAAAAATTGCGGTATTCATTGTACAAAATTCGAACCTTTTTTGAAAGCAATCCCGACGAGGAAATCTGAAACAATGCGGACGAAGTTTTGCGGAAACAATTTTCTGGGGAAAGGATTCCGCAAAACTTCGGCTGA
>Ga0208373_1002940_pt1 | contig 17640 bp, 16 predicted proteins | sample RifOxyC2_FD_184036 | JGI IMG/M metagenome (GOLD analysis project Ga0208373, IMG submission 184036) | Soil microbial communities from Rifle, Colorado - Rifle Oxygen_injection C2 (SPAdes) | ecosystem: Environmental > Terrestrial > Deep subsurface > Rock core/Sediment | place: Rifle, Colorado... | reverse complement strand
GCATGTCGTCGTCTTCGACCTTAGTTTTCTTGAAGAACTCGGCGGCGGTGTCGTCGTCGTTTTCGACGATTCCGTCTTCCGGCTTCGTGGCGGTTTTACTTTTCACGACTTTTCCTTTCTGGCCTTTGTCGGCCGTGTTATTGGCCTGGTCGGCCGAATTGGCGTTGTTGTCGACGGGGGTCGTGGCGGTCATTTTAGTTTCCTCCTTGGAATTGTTATCGCACCAATCCAGTCACATAGCACCGCTATGGCTGGCACTTAACTCTAGCACAAAGCTGTCCGCCATACATATATATGTGGTATCCAACTTTGTGCTAGAGTTTTCGCTACTTAATTTGTAATGAACTATCTATTCAACAAAAAACCTCCGCTAAATAGATAGAGAGGCTTCCATAGACACAATCAGGCAGATCCTCTCTCAGTCACTGCTTGATTTTATCGAACAAACTACTATATCACATTTTAGCCTTCTTGTCAAGAGTGAAATCCCAAGTTATCCACAACCCACTGTTTTTTACCTAATATTAGCCAAAAAACAATTCCCCTTGCATTTGAAAAAAACCCATTTTTGTGCTACTATTGAATCTAGCCTTCTCGCCGCTCGGCGACCCAGCCCACGCTGGCTTTATATATCATATATATCATATGCCCACCCCCGCCCCTACTATTCCAGCCGAGGTCGACCTTTTTTTGGAAAATACCATCAAAGAAGCCCACGGCGACAAGATCAGCCCCGGTCTCAAAACCGCCATGAAAAAAGACCTGTTCAACCGGATGCAAAACCACATCATGACTTCCCTACTCCAGGCCTTGCCCAACGACAGCGCCGAGCCTTTTGATGCCCTAATGCAGACCGGCCCCGATCAGGTGGCCGTGCACAATTTTTTTATCGCCCATATCCCCAATCTACCCGAAGTGACTGCCCGCGCTATGATGGAATTCCGCACCGTGTACATTGGTGGAGTGAAATCCTAACGCATTTTTTAATAATTTTTTCAACCAACTACCTCTTATCTCAAAAATATGCCGGGCAAAAAATCACACGAAGGCGCACCTCGACCAAAAACAAAAGTGGAATTAGGGACAACCACCGACATCGAAGCCGCAGAACTTTTACAAAAAACTCTCATCCCGCGTAATGCGAGCGAAATTGACGGCGACATGTTGGACATAGACACTTTGGAGGCGAATGGCATTATCCCCAAACACAAAATTAAAATAGACGACACCCGCACGTGGTTTTCTTCTGATCCGTACGATATCGGTGGTGGGCGTACGGCGACGATGGTTTTTGTGAAAAAAGGAGACAAAGTGGTGGCGCGTTCTTTTTGGTGTGATGATGCCGACAAAATGTGGAAATTATTATCTGCATACAAAGATGGCAAGCCGATTGAGGATATCAGTGTGAAATTGCCGGCAACATTACAAGAAGCCTGGTCGGAAATGACCGCTGATGCCAAAAATATCAAAACAGTCAAAGATGCCGATCTGATATTTTTAGGCACGGCGATAAATTTGGACGGCAAAACGACCGACACCACCAAAAAAGCCGACGTCGCACCGACGGTAGAAAAAACAAAACCGACCAAACCAACTGTCGAGACCAAAGAGATCGGCGATGAACGCGCCAACCTACTCAAAACAGTATTTGAGGGTGTAAAAATTTTAAAAAATATTTTCGATAAACTGGACAAAAAAACAAATTCCGACAAAGCCAGCCGCCTGAAGTGGGTAATGAGAGCCGTCAACGCCGCGCGCCTGGAAGTGATGGACGAAGCCGAAAGCAAAAACGCCGACGACGGGAAATTCGAAGTGTGCGAATATGAAGGATCGACCAATTGCCAACGCGAAGGCATCCCGGTGGATGATTTGCTCGAAGAATTACGTGGCGCGCGCCAAGATATTTTGGACGAACTGGAGGCGAAACATGACGCCATGAAGAAAGCGGTGAAAAAAACCGATGACGACACCGATTTAGAAGCCGGCATTGAAGAAGAAAAAGAACGCGCTACGCAAAAAATCGCCGAAATAATCCGACTAATAGATAGCAACGCCACCAAATCCGCACCGGACAAAAAATGGGAAAAATGGCGCAAGGAACGCGAAGCTCTTTTGGTGCACAAAGACGAACGCCACACCGACGATGAAAAAAAGGATTGGGCGATGGCTGAAGCGGCTCTCCAGAAACGCCGCGAATTGATCTTGCCGGCCAAAAAAGAAGAGGTCGTCGAGGAGCCAGTCGAAGAAATTCAAGAACCTGATGAGGAGCCATTGCCTTCTGTGACGCCAATAGTCGAACCGGAGCCAATCGCCCCAGAGCCAGAACCCGAGCCGGAGATCGTCTCCCCCATCAAACACAGAGGACATTTTATTGACATCTCGCCGGTAGTGAGGCGTATGGCATGGTCGCAAGCAGAGGAAAAAACCAACGCTTACATCCGCGGACTAGACCCCAACAACGCCCAAGTAGCACCAGCCGGACCAAAGCGCGGATTTTTTAGTCGTCTTGCTCATGGTGTCAAAGATGCCGTCCTCCACCCGATAGACACAGCCAAGTGGGTCGGCCGACAAATGCGTACCGCCGTATTTATCCGCCCGGGCGAAGATTTGTACATGAAAAAATTCTACGAAGAGGCTTTGGCTGAAATCACTAACAACAAAAATTTATTAGCAGAAATCGAAACAAATTTGATCACAAGTAGTAAAGGTAAAGAAATCACAGGGGAACAAGAAGATAAAAATTATCAGATTCTAAATAATATTATTGAAAATTTTTCCGAGGACGTGGCCGCAGAATCGGAAAAAGGCGACAAAATCGTCGACGACGATGAAGTCAACGGCGAACTGGCCCGACTATTTTATGAATATGCTATTGGAGAAATTACCAACCGTAAAGATTTTGACCAACTGGTAGAGGAACGTCTATTGCCCATAATTCAAAGGAAGAACTACACCTTCAGCAAAACCAAGCCGGACGAATCCGAACAAAAACTTTTTGCACACAACTTCTTTGAGTTGGCCAAAAATTATAAAAAACAAATCGAGGACTTCACAGCAGAAATCGGAGAAGAATCCTCAGAAGCAGATCGCGAGGCTATCATCGGGCATGTCCAAGGTATGATGAATTTGGATATTGAACTTGGACTAAAAGAACGCGACGTGCGCGAAACTAAACCAAAATTTGTCCGCAACTGGATGGACAAACTAATGGACAAGTCGCGCAATATGTCGATCTTGGGCAAGGCTTTGACCACGCCGATGATGATGGCGGGCGCGAGTGCGTTTGCCGTATCTACTCTGATCGCCAAAGGCGCGGCTAGTTGGAGCATGAAACTTATGCTCGCCGCTCCGGGCGTAGGCGCAATCATGGGCGGGATACTCGGAGCGAAACGCCGCGGCAAAGAATTGCTATCAGATCGTGGTCTAGAGATGCGTCGCGCCGCTCTCGGACAAGAGGCTCGCGGAGACAACGCGAAAGAAATGCGCCAATTTACTTATGAAAAAATGCGAACCGAGGATGTGGTGGCCGTTTTGGAAGATATCGCCAACAAGCCAACAGATGAATTGACTGGCGAAGATCAAGAAATGGTAGCCAAAATTTTGGGCGCCTTGAACGTCGAGACCGAATTTAATACCGATATGTTTGCGGCTAGCGCCGAGGAAGGCAAAAATCTGAACACTAGAATCCGCTCTATCACTCAGATTAAAATTTTATTGAAACAAATCAGGGAAACACACGGCCTATCAGAAGACACACTGGCAGAAGAAATCCGGACAGCTAGCGATGGTTTCGAACAACACATCGAAACAACGGATGGGCGTTTCAAAGGTTGGCGTCGTGAAAAAATGGGCTTATCTGCAGTCAAAGGCGCCCTCATCGGCTTCGCGGCCGGCGCCGTGGGCGAATGTTTGTTCACCACTTTTGCCTGTCATGGATTTGGCGATAGTTGGATCGGGAAAATGGCTGAATGTCTCAAAACCGATGGCAAGGGATATGAGCACACATTCCAAACCGCCCTATTTAGCAGTAATCACACTGAAGTTGCCGCCGGTGGCGGTCTAGTCCTCGGTGAAAACACCGACGGCACGGTGGTACTATTCGACAAAGAGGGCAACACCATACTCGACGACATTAGGCTCAACCCCCACGGCGGTTTAGATCAACACGCTTTGGAAATATTAAAAGAAAAAGGCTTCAAAATTGCCGAAAGTGAGCATCTACATTCTGGCGCGACTGGTTTGGATGTGGCAGACAACGCACCGACGACTTTTGAAACCATGCCGATACCTGGATTCAAAAACAACATCACTCTTCCCACCGGCTGGAAAGTGATGCCGACCAGCATACCGTTGGAGATGAGCATACTTGATGGCAAAGGGATCCCAGTGGGAAGTTTTGAGTTGAATTTAGATGGCTCAGGCACGATCAGACCAGATTCAATCAAACTATTTAATGAAGCTGGCTTCGATGTGAGCACCACGACCCACCAAGTCCTTGCCGGCGGACGCGAAGCGATTGAAAATGAACTCCAAAAATCTGGCGGCATGTATTCAACTTTTCATGATCGCGTATGGCACACCAATGTGGATCCAACATCTGCTAATACCACCGACAACATCTACGACGGCAAGGAATTACGTGGTTGGCTCGACAATCGGCCCAACGAATATTCATTTAACTTCAAACACGGCATCGAAGACATGGTACAAAAAGGAAAAGTAAATTGGGACGGATCAATCGACGATAAATATGCTGTCATGGCCGCCGCGATCAAAGGACGGGATTTCTCTCAATTCAATATACGTTTTTATTTATCACCCGAGGATTTCAAAGCCGGTAATGCAATTTCCGTAGCGCTCGATCCAACTACCGGCGAGATGGTGGTAGAAAAAGGTAGTAATCTGGCTACTCTACTCCTCGATGAAAAAGGCGCCTCTCGTCTTACTTGGGAAGTCGCATTTAATGGCCCTGATGGCAAAGCCCACATCCTAGCCACCATGCTCGGCAAAGGCGGCCCCACCCCACCAGTACAAACAGAGGTGACCGATTATATATTCCGGCCACGCGATATTACGGTGGATAGAGTAGTGATTGATACTCCAGATGTAAATCCCGCTTTCATCCCCATCGTGCCTAATAGGCGCGAAGCTATGGAAGCTGGTGACTATCCCGAACCCCCACTATCTCCCGTACCTACAGAGGAGGAAACTCATCCTACCCACATGAAAAAAGGTGGACGACCGCCGGCACCATCAGAAACTGCGGCGGCTGTAGCACTAGCGGCCGCCTCGTCCCTAGCATCAGAAGCTATAACAACCAAAACTACGCCTGATCGCCCGCCCAGTGGTGGTAGTGGAGGTGCTGCGGCGGTTGCAGAAGCGAAAATGATGCCATTTAATGAATTCTTTGAAATAAAGGGACAGCTCAACACCGACATCTCCACGGCTGTCGCCAACTACATGCCAAAATTAAATAAAGGCGCCCAACGAGAATTGACGACCGCATTGTCCGCATTGGCGATCGAAAAAATCACCCACGATCATTGGGATCCGCAATTTACCAAAGATTTTGTTGCTAAAATCTTGGCATGGATAGCGGCCAATCGCACCCCTCTCAGCGGTGGTGACCGCGATAAGATGAGTGCTGAAATCATAAAAAGTTTCGCACCCACAGCGGCGGCGAGCGAAATTGATAAAGTCGTGATAGAAAAACGAGAATTTGTCAAAGACATCCTCAACAAAATTCCCCAACCAACCAAAATAAAGCGGAGTGCGCGTGAAAAAATGGAGAAGAGTTCAAAAGCCTAAACAATTTTTAGGAGATAAAAATAGCGGGATCATTTCCCGCTATTTTATTAGATGCCCGGAATACTCCGCCGATGGCGGCGGAGTTGGAGGGCTATTAAATATTATGTCGGCGGAGCCGACACCTTGTCTAAAAAACCCGCCCAGATACTCCGACCCAAGGGTCGGAGACGGGTTTATTTGTAGATTTTGTATTTAGGAGAACATCGGATGGCGATAACGCACTATCCACAGACCACTTATGATCACCCCGAGCGCAAAACTCAGTATCACATTCAATAAAATATTCGGCCGCGCCGGAAAACGCGATGCGAGCGGTGTGTTCACAATTTTGAGTGCCACATCCGCGCCGACATATTCCCAACCACGACTCACCACCACATCCATCACTGCTTGAGAGAGAGCCGCCGCATCGACGGCATTAGTACTATATACAGTCAAATTCATCAAACCCGAATTGTACACCATCGACGCCTTCACATCTTTCTGCCATTGCTTACGCTGATGACGATCGTCCAAATTTTGCCAACGAGTTTTGTCAAAAGTCGTACCAACTTGCTCGAATACTTTTTGATAAAAATCCGTTGTCTGCATCACCTGCGCCAAATTGTCTCCAATACGCTCGGCTGATTTGGCCTGAGTATAAGGATCAATACCGGTGCGATCACGCGAAATGATAAGCATCTGACTGTCTGCGCTATACTGCTTCGGCCAAAACAAACTCACTGTGCTGGTGACAACCACAAAAACTACACCCCAAAGCAAAATTATCTTCGAATATTTTGACAGAGTATTGAGTGTACTCATACTTTGTTAATTAAAATTAATTATTGATCTTAGAAATAACCGCGACTGATTTGCCGACGCGCCACACAATCAATTGCGCATCGCTCTTACCATTCAAATTATACCACAAATCACTGTTCTCTCCAACTGCGCCACCCAACACCTTGCCATCAATTTCGGTAATAACATCACCGATGTGTAAAGGGGACTTAATATCCATTATCCTACTTACATAAAATCCGGAACGACGTTCGCCGTTCACAATAATCGGCCATTCGAAATCGTACCAACCCTCTACCCCCAAAGTGGAATAAATGATTTTTTGTTTTTCTAACACTTGTGACATTGGTCTCATAATATGTTCACTGGAAATCACATAACCATTGTTAGCCACCAAACCAACCACTTTCCCCTGCCCACTCACCACTACTGCCCCCGGAGCAAAATCATAGCGCAGACGATAGCCCCATGCCGGAGCACCATCGGCATGTGGCACCCCAAACACACCCGACACCAAAGCGGAAATCCAACTATACTGCCAACCTCCATCGTTAAACGCATAGACCTCATCCAACAAATCAGATTTTTCTGCAAAACTCACCACCTTAAATTGTCCGCCGGAACGTTGAACATCAGTTTCTTTTTGCAAAGAAATTTTCAAAAACAATACGTCGAGCTTGTCATCAAACAACGCCTTTTCAAAATCATAAACTGCGCCGCCAGCAGTCAACGCTTTCCACTTTTTATAATTTCCCAGACCACCTTTATGATACATCGCGAGCCACCCATCAGAGCTGAGCACAACCGCATCCCCTATTTTATTTTCCACTCGAACATACCCGACAGCAGCATTCCCATCAAGTTGGCTATAGACCGAAACGATTCGATCAGACACCTCAATGCGCACCCGATCTTCCAACTGCGTGCGATTTAAAGCCGTGCGGTTTTGTTGAGAAATCACCCATACGTCACCACCACCATAACCAGGCCAAATCCAACCTAAAATAATTGAAGCGCCAGACATACCCGCCACCAAACCAAAAACAGCGGCAGCCAATAAAATTTTCAACCTCTGCCAACTGTGATGCGTCTTGATATCACAAACTTGAGGGGGCAAATGTGGAGGGATTTTTTTCATAATTTTATTGCCAACGGGCGAGAAAAATTAAATAGACCAAAATCGCTAATCCGTTGGTAATCAAAAACCAACGCTGTTTGGACCACACAATACCATCTTTGGATAAGTGAAATCGTATTATCAGCCAAAAAATATACCAGAGCCAAATAAATAATATACCCAGAAGCAAATAACCGAGCGGCCACAAAAATAATACCCGCAATAATTCAATATTAATTATAAGCCACACCAACAACCAACTATATAGTCGTTTATCTTTGGTCAGGCCATATTCCAACCACCACCAACAGGCTATTGCAGTCGACATCGCCGCGCCAATCACCACATATGGCCAACAACTTAAAATATTGAAAAGTTGAAAAGCGTACACAGCAAATAATCCACTGATAATTCCGACCAATCCAAACACAGTCAACATAAACTGCCAACGTCGATACGGTTTGAACACAAAAGAAAACAATGCGTCTTTAATCGGCAAAAACCAAAAACTGGTGGCCGGGGCAATCACAAACACCGATGTGATGATATGCTTGGCAACGGGCCATTCTACAAAAAGCATTAATAATGTGGTGCCACATAAAAACACCACCAAACTCAACCAGTGCCAAAAACGTTTGGCTGGCCGTGGAAAAAATACCATTTTTACAAATCCTCCCCAAATAATAATACGCGCCGTGAGCCAAATGAAAAATAACCACCAAGTGCCCAAAATCGGCAAAACTACCACAAATACAAGGCCGATAAACAAATCCAACACTGCCGCCAGTTTGGGGTGAAAGGAAATTTTGGATAACGCAAAAAATAATTTTTTCATTTTTTTCGTGAATATCATAAATATATGGTATCATAATATAAGGGAAAAATCAACCCAAAACCCCCATCTACCGACAGACGAGACTCCAAGCCCTTGACAGGGCGACCAAAACATGATAATATGTGATGTTCTGCCCTGATTTACGGGGTGGACAACGATCTTTCAAAAATAACCGTCGATAACAATTTTTTGCGTCTGGAGACGCGAGGAGGTACTCATGCTTTCGAAGAAAATGACCAAAATTGGCCAGGAAGAAGTGGTGGTGGCTTACGAAAAGGCCGTCAACGCCAAGTATCCGCCGGAAAACGGCGAAATAATTCAAATAGAGACCGTCGTTTTCACCACCGCCACCGGCGACTCGGGCATATTAATTAAGTCGCCTGACAAATTCTTCGAACCAAACTGGTTCAGAATGAAAGACGCGTCAGTGCCGACGGCTTACCGTGCACTTAACATCCTGCTCCGAATGCCCAAGATCTCCCTCCACCCGGAGTTCAAAGAATGGGTCGAAGCGGCTTTCTACGCCGCCACCGTCAACTCCACCAGCAAAATGCCTGTGATGGCCGCCGAGAAAATCAAGGCCGTCATAGGAGATGACGTCTACGAGAGGATAATGCACACTCCCATGCCAGAGGACATATTCCTCGCCGAGTATGAACGGCCAGGAACCACAATGGTCTGGGATAAGCGCCACACCCAACACTGGTGACGCCACCTCGACCACCCCGCCACCCGCCCATTCTGGGCCGGTGGCGTATTTTTTTACCCAATAAACTCATAGCGATTTTATTCAATTGTCATTTCGACCGTAGTGCCACCCACCACGACTGCCGTCGAGGCATGTCGGGCGGGAGAAATCTCTGTCCGGTTTACCGTTGTCATTTCGACAACATGTTGTCACTCCGACACGGTTGTCATTTCGACCCGAAGGGAGAAATCTCTGTCCGTACGGTCAATACGACAAGACAGAGATTCCTCCTGTGTCGTCGGAATGACAGCGTGTGTGGGACAAAGATTCCTCCGGAGTTTACACTGAACGCAAGTGAACGTGTCGTCGGAATGGCAATCAAAAATTGCCTTTTTCATTTTTTTCTGATAATATAGTCCCGTATGACTCAACTAGCCGTCAACAAAAAAGCCTTATTCGATTATGAAATCCTCGAGAAATATGAGGCTGGTTTGGTGTTGTCCGGACAAGAAGTAAAATCCGTCCGGAGCGGCCACATGAGCCTCAAGGGCGCGTACGTCACATTTCACAATGGCGAAGCGCTTTTGACCGGCGCCCACATCACCAGATACAAGCCGGCCGGCCCCCTCCCCGACTACGACCCCGAGCGTAGCCGCAAGATATTGCTCAAAGCGCGCGAAGTTCGCTATCTGCAAGGAAAAACCCAAGAAAAGGGCTTGACAATCATACCGGTTTCGGTGTATACTAAAAACCACTTTATCAAAGTCGAGATCGCTGTTGGACAGGGTCGTCACAAGTACGACAAACGCGAAGTAATCAAAAAACGCGATACGGAACGAGAGATAAAGCGGTCTTTGAAATTTTGACAAAAAATAGGGGGTGCCGTGTTTCGATAGCGGCTCTCTGTCATACTGGCATGTCGAGGCGGTTCAAGGTCTCGTAAATCGCTTGAACAATCAAATAAGTGCCGACTTATTTAACAAAGCCAAGAACGCTGTTGCCAACTTGTTTGGTACAGTGAACTTTGCACCGGCCATGGCCTAACGGCCCAACCGGTCACTTCGTCCACCTTTGGCGGACGGGGCATCGCACTGGTGATACTCGGTATCCAGATCGCGGTGTCACTTACCGAGCGTAGGATGCGCGCGCTGTCCGTCGCACGCGTCTGAAAGAATTACAGACTCGTCGGGTGAGATTTCGTTATCTTGATACTCACACGATCAAATCCTCAAGACAACTATGCATGTAGAGGGTATCACACCAGTTAGCTACACGCGAGTTCAACTCTCGCCACCTCCACCAATATTTATTTCGTATGCGCATTTCGCACAAACGTAAAAAAGAAGAACCGAAGAAGATATATTTTTTCAATGAGGGAATCACCGCCCCCAAAGTTTTGTTGTTAGGGAGTGACAACGGCAATTTGGGTGTGATGAGCACCGGTGAGGCGATTCGTCTCGCGCGCGAGCAAGAGATGGATTTGGTAGAAATAAACCCCAAGATCGATCCGCCGGTTTGCAAGATCATGAATTTCGGACAGTTCCGTTATCAACAGGAAAAGGAAATGCGCTTGCGCAAAGCCCACCAGCATGTGGTGGATACCAAAGGTGTCCGCCTTTCACTGCGCATCGGCAAACACGATATGGATATTCGACGCGATCAAGCGGTGGAATTTTTGAATGAAGGCGACAAAGTAAAGGTAGAAATAATGTTGCGCGGCCGCGAAAATCAGCAGACTGCGATGGCTTTCGATATTGTTAAAAATTTTATTAACGATGTGATCTCGTTAGTGCCGGTACGCTACGAGCAAAACGTCGAGCGCCAAGGAAATAAAATCACGGCGATTATTGTAAAAAGTTAATATATGCCTAAACAAAAAACCCACAAAGGTATAGCCAAACGTTTCAAAATTACCAAAACCGGTAAAGTCTTGAAGCGCATGGCCGGACAAGGCCACTTCAATGCCCGTGAAACCGGCAAAGTGCGCCGATCCAAACGTATGGACCAATCTTTAAGTGTGGCGATGGTCAAACACGTCACTCAGCGCTTGCCGCACAATAACTAAATAATAATATATGACACGTATTAAAGGTGGCATGTTACATGCCAAACGCCGCAAAGGAATTTTGGCTCATACCAAAGGTTTCCGCTGGGGCCGCAAAAGCAAAATCAAAGTAGCCAAAATCGCGAAATACAAAGCCGGTCAACACGCGTTCACCAGCCGCCGCACCAAGAAACGTATCAATCGCGGTTTGTGGAATATCAAAATCAACGCCGCCGCGCATATCGCCGGCACCAAATACAGCGCCCTCATCAGCGCTCTAAAGAAAAAAGGCATCGCGCTCGATCGCAAAGTGTTGGCTCAACTCGCCGAAAAAGAACCAAAAATCTTCGCTAAAATCGCGGAAATGGTGAAATAGTCACAAATTATCCACAGCCGCTGTATTGACTTTCGGGATAACGCGTGCTAAAATAATAAAAGTAAAAAAGACTCTGAATGTGTTTGGTATCTGGCGGTAGCGTCCCCTCCTTCGCTTCTGTCCTTATACCGAACGCACTCAGGGTCTTTTGTTTAGACCTTGAGACGTACATTTAAAAACAATACGGACAAGAAAGCAGGTGTGACCATGCCCGCAAGAGAATTCTTTTTCGAACCCGGCAACGCCGACTGCAACGAACGCCTTGCTATAGCAGTGCGCGACACCGGAATCGCTGCGGAGGCACAAACCTTGCCCGACACCGCCAATGAGGAACACAACGTCTGGGGGCCATTCAAAGACGCAGATGTCGGCAAAATCACCACAAGCCTCGACGGTTTCAACAGCCTTTACCACGTCTTCTACCGCATCGTCGGCAGTCTGGCCATTGATCCCATAAACAACGGCAACGCTTCCACACCCGCAATCACCGACGTCGCCGAAAAAATCACCGATGTGGCACAACTGCTCGACAGAGATTTGTCCGGCTGGATCGTGGCCGAGTTCACCAAGGTGCACCACACGGACGATGAATGTAGAAACTATATAAATGGCAACAAAAACGTCGGCGTGTTCCGCGACAGAAAATTGGCCGAAGCGTATATAGCGCTTAAACCAGCCGCAGCCCCACTCCTCTCCAACACGGTTTACGCCCTGGTACACAAGACCGCCGACGCCGATAATGTGGTGTTGTTGACAGGCACAATATTGCCCATCCTGGACGTGGACGACACCCTGAGAATCAAGTTGGTAAAGCAGGCGCTCGAGACTCTTCCCGAGCACTTGAAATACCTGCTGAAACTGGACGACAAATCCGGCACCAGCAAATAATCTCATTCGCCTCATCAGTTAGCGGCCCTTCGGCCGCTTTTTTTATTGCAATTTCGCACTGCCCAACACAAACGAATGTAGGTCGAACAAGTTATCCACAGGCACTTTGGCTATGATTAGCCTATTTTATTGAGCCTATCTTGACAAAACGGCCATTTTGTGCTATTGATTACATTACTTTGATCAAAGGTTGGGCACAGATGACCGCTTTGACAACTATTTACTTGGTAGTGCGACTATATCCAAAAATATTTTGTGGCTATGGTCGCACCCGCAGACAGGCTTGGTCGCCTGTCTTGCATAACCAAAAAGGAGGTGCATGATGACCAAAAAAATCATAGTTCCTTACACCAGAAACCCCCTCACGATCGCCGCCACCCTGGCGCGGCGTCTCAAAAACAAGTGTGCGCCGGACGAACAAGAATTTGCCGACGTGCACGATCTCTACAACGCGATGCTGGCCAAAGCCGCAAAAGGCCCGGACGGCATAATCGACGAAAATCCGGAGGCGACCATACCATGGACACCATTCGCATTCGGGAACACTCTGCATTACACCACTGGTTCAAGGAGGATGCGAATCGAGGTCGGAGACTCCCACATCGTATTCAACCTCTTCTCGCCCGCCTATCATGCCGGCGAGAGATCGTTATGTACCGTCGAGGTAGTTGACGGCATACTCACGCAGGTGACCATCAAGGAGGACGCTCGACCGATCGTGGATGAAAAATTATCCCGGATCGACAATCTGCATCGGTACCTCGCGCCCATCCTCGGACGCGATGCTATAATTGCCGCCGCCGACAAGTGGACGGCGATAGCCATCTGCTATTCGGCCATTAAAGCGGCCGAGACTGCGATGATCCGATATCAAGACAGTGTGGACGATCACATCGTCAAGATCGTCGCCAAAAATGCAGAAAATTGCGCGTACTACGCGCAGATGTTAGGAAAACTACAGGACATGCCGGATTATTGATGAACTATCAAACTGGTATACTCGAGCGGGAGCAATCCCGCTTTTTTATTATCAAAAAAAATACTAAAAAAACACCATTTACAACGATACTTTAATCTGATTGGAATACACTCCGCACTTTCCGCCCAAATATTCACACACACGCACATAATACTCCCCCTCGCCCTCAAAGGCGTCGAGGTTCGCGCTTCTGGTTTCTGGCTCAGAAAAATACTGGTATTTATCACCATCGCGAGTCGGATAAGTAGGTGAACTGTTTTGGGAATAAACCAATTTGAATCCATTTTTTGAATAACCATTGATTTTCCAAGTCACCTTGCTTTCACCGACAGATACTAGCGATAAAGATCGTACCGCGTCAGTGCTGGCAGTATCTTCGGTCGGTATTTCTACCACCGGAGCTTTTACATACACATTATTACTGTACGCCATACATTTACCATCGACATATTGGCACACCCGAAAATAGTATGACGAACCGGTATTTAACGCCCATTTGTATGATCGCACATTTGAATCCGATAAATACTGGTAATCATTCCCCGGGTAAACCGGATTTTTCTCTGCGCTTTTCACCACTTTAAACCCATTCGGAGTTTCTAATCCAGTCACTTTCCAAGATAAATATATACCACCGGAAACTTGTTTGCCGGTGAGTATGATACCGCTTATTTCTGCCGGTTTTTGTACTACGACTTCATCTTCGATTTTTAAATCATCTTTCACAGCCGACGTTTCCGATGCCGATTCATTTGTTTCGGACGCGGTCGTCTTGTTTTCATTTGAGACTGCGGCCGCGCTATCTTGAGCTTTATTCCATTTCAAAAATTCATCTTTATCCACCTCGGTTTGAGTAATTTTCACCAAAGTTTTTTCTATTTTTTTATTATCTTTATTCACCACATAATACTTATTGCCCTGCTCCACCAACAATTCAGTATTAGTGACACCCAAAACTTTCACCTTGCTTTCATACACCTCGACTCCTTTGATCTTTTCTTCATTGATGGTTTTGTAGGCAGTACCCACCGAACGATAGTTAACATCGTCCACTTTTACTTCAAATACTCGGTCGGATTTGGCTACGCGCGTATATACCTGCCCTTTATTATTGGCGATAATAAAATTCGAGGGGGCCAAAGAAGCAAGGGTGACCGCGCTATTGGCATTCAATCGAATCGCCGAACCATCGTCGAGATTAATTATGGCCTTGCCAACCCCAACCACTTCGATCGCGTCACCCTCTTTCAGAGCGGTTCCCTGCTCGGCACGCGTCCACGTGCCGTCGCGCTTATATTCCACCGCACCTTCGGCAAACGCGATTTCACCGGCAATCAAGCTCTGACCGACATCCGGCGAATTGATCGGCGCCACGACTTGATTGATGCGGGTAAAATACCACACACCACCAAAAATAATGATCGCCAACGTCCACATGACGAGTTTCCTGTTGGTGCCTTCTGTTTTTTGCTCGGTCATATTTATGATATTAAATACTAAATAATTAACTACTGTGGTATTTTAACACGATTTTAAATAATGACGCAAGACTTAGGTTGGTTTGGTTCAGCGTAAAAAAAAAATACACCATTTCTATTGATGCATCTCTATTTAAAAACTGAGCGGGTCGGACGGGACTCGAAACTGTCCTGCCTACCCGATAGATTAGCGTAAATTCCGATAATTGTGCTAACTTTAGCCATTACAGATTTTCGTCTTTAGTCAGTATTAGTCACAATTAGTACTATTTGTCACCTTTTTTGGCAACCCGTGGGCAACACTCTGGGGAAGGTGACAATTCAGTCAAATCATTCTCGTGTTTGTGTTGCCTCGTTTGTGTAAAATGATACAGAGTATGATATCTCTAACCGAGGTCATTGTCAAGTAGATGCTAGCATCGCAAAACGTTGGCTTTTTATTGCGTCGGATTATTCTCTAATCCGCTGATATATAAACAACAAAATACCTACCACCATCACTCCCAGCGTAATCAGACCGGATAACCAACTTTTAGTTGTTGCATGCCAAATGCCAATAATTATCATCTTGGAAAGTTCGTATATTATTACAGCAGCGATTTTCAACCCCTCGAAGATTATCTGAAATATTGGAATTTTAAAGTAATGCGGGCCACTATTGGCCAAGACAATTATTCCAACAATTACCAATAATCCTATCATGCCGATGATTATACCAAGTTGCCGTTTATTCATATGACTATAATTTACCATTATTTAATTTATCTTTTATCCTCCTTTGGAAATTATCTATCAGCATCAAATATTTATTCACCTGTTCGATGCTGTAGGCCTCATATTCTTTGTGCTCCAAACTGGAAATATGCACGAAGTTACGCACCTTTCTCAATTCGTGTAATAAATATTTCATATTACCGTCCAAAAGTCCGTGCCGGAAACCCAAATCAATCAAACTAAGAAAATCCTCGCGCACATCCACGCCAATGCCGTCTTTTTTCTGACTCATCTGATACAGCAGGTCGAACAAGGCGCACTCCATTATGGACGCCAAAGTAATTAGCATGTTTTTGCAGTGCAACGATTCCACAGTTAGATACATCTGATAATCATTGTACAGATGGACCATATACTCCAAATACTGCAATTGGTAGGAAATATTATCACGCGCCGGCTCATAATCAATAAACGACCACTCAGTGCGGTATTGTGTAGCTTTCTGTGGATGACGGCCCTCGGCCAACAATTCTTTTTTATCTGAATTATCGTCCTTCTTTTCTTCGTTGTGTTTGATTGATTTTTTAAGCAGTTCCATTTTATTGAGGATTATTTTTTCCGAATTGAAATACCAATATTTTCTTCCCGAGGCACAAGCGCAATAATCTTTTTCTTCATTTTATCGTCAAACACCTCTTCTTCCAATAACTGTTCCAATTTGCCACTGTTGATCACCGATGCCGCCTCCCAATATTTTGTTCCCTTCAATAATTTTTCTAACTTCTCGTAATTCTCCCAGTCGGATGATTTGGTGGGGAAAACATAACCTCGCTCTTTGTTAATAATAACCTGCATCTCGCTGCCCTGCAGCGCTTCAATACCCTGTTTTTCGGCATAATTCAAAATCGCTTCTTCCACTTTTTCGATTTCGTCTTGCACGACCACTACTTCTGTCTTGGCCCGTTTGTTTATCTCCGACCGTCTCTTGGCCAATGCTACATATTGGTTGGCCAATTTCACCCCACTCTCTTTCAGATATTTATTTTTCGGCAATTTCTCCATCTTGCTCAAATGTTTCTTTTTCGGACAATAATCCCAAAATCCGCACCACTCGCACTTGTTCTCCACGGCGGGGAAACTGTCCTCTTTCTCGGCAAGATCAATCTCGGCAATGGTCGTCAAGATATCTTTCTTTAATTCCTGTAATTTTTGGTCGGTTCGTTCTGAAACGACATCTTCTCCATAAGCGACATAATGCCAAATCAGCTTCACCTTTTTGGCTTCCTTAAAAGTTTGCTTGACGGCGATGGAATAAAGGGCCAACTGACGGTCGGTGTCGGCGTGATCCTGGTCCATCATACTACCAGTCTTGTAATCGTGCACAGCATAAATACCTTTGCTTTCGCGAGATAGCCGGTCAATATACCCTGTCATTGATACATCTTCCCATTTTAAATTTATTTTATACTCTATACCCAAAGTTTGATCTTGAACAAAAGGGTGATATTTTTCATAATAATTTTTGACGCACTTCTTCCCCAAATCGTAATAATGTTTCTTGTTAAAATTTTTATTATTAATCACAACCTCGTCGCTCCACTCCACCCTCCACGTCTCATCATAAAACAAATACAAATCCTCCAAAGAATTTAACTTCGTCTTTAGTAAATCGCGATACAACAGTTCCAAAGTGTCGTGCACTCGCGAACCCATAAAGGCCTCAATGGTGGTGCCTTCGTCTTCGGTTTTGAGTTTGGTAAGATATTTCAATTTGTACTGCAAGGGACAACGTTCATACACTTGTAGTTTGGAATGGGAGTATTGGGGCATGCAACAATTAAACTAAATAATATAATGGTCTGGCAAAACCAGACAACCCATTAAGATACAAATTGGTGGTATAATACCCACCTATGCGTAAAACATTTAC